>Ga0206129_10000223_pt1 | contig 97226 bp, 88 predicted proteins | sample Helgoland_Spring_8_FD_148616 | JGI IMG/M metagenome (GOLD analysis project Ga0206129, IMG submission 148616) | Pelagic subsurface seawater microbial communities from Kabeltonne, Helgoland, North Sea - Helgoland_Spring_Bloom_20160502_2 | ecosystem: Environmental > Aquatic > Marine > Epipelagic ... | reverse complement strand
CGTTGCAAGATGAAGAGCGGGCGGTCGACCCCATGGATGAGTGGGACGAGCCTATCGCTAGCTCCGACGATGTCGAGCGTTTTTATGAACATTTGCATACTACCTTAGAGCAGCTGGACTTCTATAATCGAGATAACCCTGGTCAAATGCTCACGCGCATGCGCCGATTATTTAATCGTGCGCGGTTAGATAGAATGGAGTTGAATATTCTGCGCGGTGTTTTGAGTGAAGTGCAGAAAAAAATAAAATAAAAGGCGGTTGCTTTTTCTTTTGAGCGGATCGGTTTTCATTTATGCTAGCGGCGGTTGTGAATGCATAGACACGCGACAGCTCATTTTATAATTAACTTGCAGGAGAATAAGTAATGGCTATTTTTGCGCCAAAATGTGATCGATGTGGACAGCGTACCCGCCATGAAGAAAAAGGCAGGCCACTGTGTGAAGACTGCATGCAGAAAATGCAGCTGATGCTAGATGCAGCGAATGAGAATGTTCATTTGTGTCCTGTTGATAGCGCAGCTATGCAAAAAGAAATTGCGCATATGATTGTTATTGATAAATGCCCTCAGTGTAACGGCGTATGGTTGGACGGCGGCGAGCTAAGCAAGTTGACTCACGACGTACAGGCCGATGCCATTATGGCAGTAACTCGAGGTTACACCATTGGTATGCCTTGATTGCAGTGGCATATAAAGGTCATTAGAGTTAATATTTTTCGCACTTAAATGATTTGGGCGCGACAAAATTTGAATACGAAAATCTTGTCAAATAAAATCAAAAGGGTCGTATTATGAAAAAAATATTGAGAAGTTTATTTGTTATTACTTGCAGTGTTTATGCGTCTCTGACTTTAGCGCAGAGTTATGTAGGATTGAAATTAGGGCATGCTGAGATTATGTCTGACCTTGAATCTTCCAGCAGTTTGGGTTGGTATCTAGGTCATGCCGTGAGCGAAAATTTCGCTGTTGAACTCAATTATGACAGTTTCGGTGATGCCGATATCGAGGGCGTAGATGTCGAGTTAAGCGCCGATGCACTATCTGTTTATGGAGTATTTAAAGTTGATATTAAAACGGGTGTGACGCCCTATGCAAAAATGGGTTTGGCACGCCTGCGCGTAAAGCAGGAAGCAAACTGCTGCGGTATCGATGACGAATCTAATTACGAAACGCAGTTTGCTTATGGCGTTGGTTTGATGGGCGGCTCAAAAAAATTAAATGTTAGACTTGAGTACTCTGCGATTAATGCCGATGAAGAAAAGTTGGCTAATTTTTCTTTGGGAATTCAGATTGGTATATAGTTTTTTCTATCTGCGTTGATAATTTCCGTGTTGTTCTTCTCAATGCGTTTTTATTAGATTGATGGCTGGGTTTTTTTAGGATGTCGGCCTCGTGAGGATTTTATGATACAAAAATTAAGTTTATTCTTAGCAGCAGCTATTTTATCGATTCACGCGTCTGCCTCTTTAGCTCAAGGCTATATGGGTCTGCAGGTTGGGCAGGCGGACATGAACCTAGATATACTATCAAAGCTAGATACCTCAACCAGTGTTGGCGTGTACGGTGGCTACAGCATCAATAAGTATTTTGCGGTAGAGCTTAGCTACAGCGACTATGGTGATGAAGATGTTAACTATAGCGGCCCTGGCGCGCTAGGCGACCCCGTTGCCCCTAGATGGACTGTAAGCTCCGATTCCCTTTCTTTTCATGGCTTAATCAAGGCTCCATTTGATGATGGCTTGACGCTTTATGCCAAGGCGGGCTGGTCCATGTGGGATGTGGAGCTTGATGTTAACGATGCGCCTCGCGATGGTTATGAGGATTCTTCTAGCAACGGCACAGATTTTTCTTATGGTTTGGGGGTGATGTTCGATGCCTCAAGGCACGTATCTCTTCGGCTAGATTATACGGCGGTTACTACCGACAAGAGCAGTGCAAATATTTCAGTGGGTGTTCAATACAATTTGTAGTGCGCTTAAATATCGAACTTTGAGTAGTAAAAAAGCCGCGCCTTTAAAAGTCGCGGCTTTTTTTTATGTGTGTATTAAGCAGTACGCTATCAAACTCATGAGGCTTTTTATACCGTTTAATTTTTTCAAAAAAGGGTTCGGCTTCGGGGTAATGCATTTTTAAATAAAACAGCCACTGCTTTACGCGGTTACCTAAAAACCTCAGGGGGTAGGCGTCTTTGGTATCTAGGTAAAACGTTCGCAGTAAACCAATAATGTCATGCCAATTTAGCGGTTGATAATCGCGCCCTTCGTTAAAGGCTCTAATTTGCAAGGCTAAGTCGGGGCAGGCCACTAACCCTCGACCCAGCATAAAATCTTCACAACCGCTGTCTTGCTTGCACTGCTGCCAATCACGTATGTTCCAAATCTCACCATTGGCGATAACGGGTATCGCAATAGTTTCTACTACGTGGGCAATATAGGTCCAGTAGGCAGGTGGATTGTAGCCATCGGCGCGTGAGCGGGCATGTATACATAACTCGTCGGCGCCGGCTTCGGCAATGGCTATGGCGTTGTCTAAATATAAACTTCTATCTTCAAATCCCAGCCTAATTTTTGCCGTAACAGGCGTGCTGCTAGGCACGGCCGAGCGCACTGCGCGCACAATATCGCCGACCAAAGCAGGGTTTTTGAGCAGGACTGACCCGCCGTGGCTGCTGTTAACTTGTTTGGCGGGGCAGCCAAAGTTCAGGTCAATGGCTGAGGCACCTAACAGTGCGGCTGTGTGAGCGCTTTGTGCCAGAGTTGCGGGGTTGCTGCCCAGTAGTTGAATGCGCACCGGTGTGCCGTTAGACGTACTGCTTTTAATTTTTTCGCTTGCGCTGGCTTGCTCAGGTTGAGCCTGGCTGAGCTCGGGGCAGTCGCGTAAAAACGTTTTATCGGTAAGCGGGGTATCGTTGACGCGCATAAACTCGGTAACGAAAATATCGACACCGCCAATGGCGCTATAAATGCTGCGAAAGTGATGATCAATAACCCCTTCCATCGGGGCGAGGAAAAGGCGCATGGTTATATACGATTACAATAAGTGCTGGGCATTAACGCTTGGTGCGCTAAAGTCGGCTTTTGTAAGTCTTTAACTGATGGGGCTAACACGGGTTAACCCAAGTAACTGAGCATCACTCCGGCAGCCACGGCCGAGCCCACCACGCCGGCCACATTGGGTCCCATGGCATGCATTAATAAAAAGTTTTGCGGGTTGTATTCAAGCCCAACTTTATTAGATACGCGCGCAGCCATCGGTACCGCTGAGACACCCGCCGAACCAATGAGAGGGTTGATTTTTGTTTTTAAAAACAAATTCATGGTCTTTGCCATGATCACTCCGCAGGCCGTACCAATGCTAAATGCCACTAGGCCCAGCGCTAAAATACCCAGCGTTTTGGCATTTAAAAATGCATCGGCACTTAATTTCGCACCAACGCCTAAGCCTAATAAAATGGTCACCGTATTGATGAGTGCGTTTTGTGATGTGTCGCTCAGGCGATCTACCACGCCTGATTCGCGCATCAGGTTACCAAAACAAAACATACCCAATAGTGGCGCTGCAGACGGCAGGAATAGCGCTACCAAGAGCAAAAGCATTAATGGAAAAATAATTTTTTCAACTTGATGAACCGGGCGCAGCTGTTCCATTTTAATTTTGCGCTCGGCATCGTTGGTTAGTGCGCGCATAATGGGTGGTTGAATCATCGGTACCAAAGCCATATACGAGTAGGCGGCTACGGCAATGGCACCTAATAAGTCGGGCGCTAAACGTGAGGCGACAAAAATTGAGGTGGGGCCGTCGGCACCGCCAATAATACCAATGGCGGCCGCTTCATTGATGGTAAAGGGCAGGATGCCAAAATGGTTAAGGAGCACGGCGCCAATAAGCGTAGCGAAAATGCCAAATTGCGCGGCGGCACCCAGCAGCAGTGTTTTAGGGTTAGAGAGTAGCGGCCCGAAGTCGGTCATGGCGCCTACACCCATAAAAATGAGTAGGGGGAATACGCCGGTCTCTATGCCAATATGATAGATGTAGTAAAGCAGGCCTGCGGGTGTTACCAGATGCCCCATGGCATCGTAAACGGGCGCATCATAAAAGCCAGCGCCAGGGATGTTGACAAAAATTGCGCCAACCCCAATGGGCACTAACAGCAGCGGTTCAAAGCCTTTGTTAATAGCCATAAAGAGTAATACGAGCCCCACTAAAATCATGAGCGCTTGTCCGCCGGCCATTTGTGCAATACCGGAGGCTTGTAATAGAGTATCTAGCTGATTCATTATTGGCTCTTAGTTGATGGTTAGCAGGGTATCGCCAACAGAAACAGAATCTCCGGCTTTAACGCTAATCGTATCGATTACACCTGATTTGGCAGCGCGAATTTCGGTTTCCATTTTCATCGCTTCGAGAATAATTAAAATATCGCCTTCGACAACGCTTTGTCCCGGTTCCACTGCGACTCTCCAGATAGTGCCAGCTAGTGGCGCTGCAACCGGCTCGCCCTGACTGCTTGCGGCAGTGGCGGTGGGTGTTGATGCTGCTGATGCTAGACTCAGCGGTGCGCCATTAATAGGCGCAAGGTGAGTAACATCGCCACCGGTATTAACCTTAACGACATAGTCATGGCCTTCAACGGTAACGGTGAATGTGTCGCTATCTTGATTCGGTGCTGCTTCAAAGGCCGCTGCGTTGCCGCGATTGGCCAAGAATTTTGGTGCAACTTGCGGAAACAGCGCATAAGTGAGTGCGTCGTCAATTTTATCTTGAGCTAATTCAAGGCCTTGCTCGGTGGCAAGCGCATCTAAGTCGGCAATGATTTGATCCATTTCATCGTCGATCAAATCAGCAGGGCGGCAGGTGATGGCCTCAGCGCCTGCCAGTACACGTTGCTGCAGCGCTTCATTGTACGGCGCAGGCGCAGCGCCGTACTCGCCTTTGAGTATGCCTTGCGTTTCTTTTGAAATTGACTTGTAGCGCTCCCCAGTTAATACATTAAGCACCGCTTGCGTGCCTACAATTTGCGAGGTAGGTGTGACGAGTGGGATGTGGCCTAAGTCTTGGCGCACACGTGGAATTTCTTGTAATACCTCATCAAACTTATCCTCAGCCCCTTGTTCGCGCAGCTGATTTTCCATGTTAGTTAACATGCCTCCCGGTACTTGTGCGACTAAAATACGTGAGTCAGTACCGCGCATGGCGCCCTCAAATTTCGCATATTTTTTGCGTATTTCACGAAAGTAGGCTGCGATTTCTTCAAGTAAATTGAGGTCCAGGCCGGTATCTCGACGGGTGCCTTGCAGTGCAGCTACCACGGTTTCGGTCGCGCTGTGGCCATAGGTCATCGACATCGATGAAATAGCGGTGTCGACTCGATCAACGCCTGCTTCAATGGCTTTTAAAATGGCCATGTCGGACATGCCAGCAGTGGCATGGCAATGCAGCTGTATCTCTAAATCGGTTTCTTGCTTGAGCCGAGTGATTAAACTGAACGCATCGTAGGGGTTGATGATTCCGGCCATGTCCTTAATGACTAAAGAATCTACGCCTAAGTCTTCAATTTGTTTGGCCAGGCTAAGCCACGCATCTTGATTGTGCACCGGTGATGTGGTGTATGACAGCGTGCCTTGCGCATGTTTACCCTGACGCTTCACGGCATCTATGGCGGTTTTGAAATTGCGCGGATCGTTCATCGCATCGAAGATGCGGAACACATCGACGCCATTGGTCGCTGCACGCTCGATGAATTTTTCAACTACGTCATCGGCATAGTGGCGGTAGCCCAATAAGTTTTGCCCGCGCAATAACATTTGTTGCGGCGTGTTGGGCATTGCCTTTTTAAACTCACGAATTCGATCCCAAGGGTCTTCGCCTAAAAAGCGAATGCAGGCATCAAATGTGGCGCCGCCCCATGTTTCTAGCGACCAAAATCCCACCTGGTCGAGCTTTTGAGTAATGGGCAGCATATCGTCGATACGCATACGCGTAGCAAATAACGATTGGTGGGCATCGCGCAAGACTACGTCGGTAATGCCTAAGGGTTGTGCTGGAGTATTTGTCGTCATGTTTTGGGTGCTGTGTGGTTAAAAATAGTGCGTCGGTATTACGGTGCTTTGCGCTCTTTTATGGCGGCGGTTAAAACCTTTAAGAGGGTTGAATCTATTGCCGCTGCTTCTAACTCTTGTGTGGCGAGCTTAGGCACAGGCTTGGGAATCAGGCGCTCAACGGCCGCTGACATTAAAAAGGTGGCAATGATCAGTATGTTCAAGAATATGAACACTGTGCCCATGCCAAACGCCATTAAATTTAAACCTTCAGACAGTATTGGAGACATAGCTTAGGGCCCTTAATATTTTGAGCAGTGAGTAATCAATCGATGTGCTGCGCGCAACGACAGCGGCTGGAGCATCAAGCCTGAGTTCACTGGGTGAAGTTTGTTGGCGTTGGTTAGTTTTCACCGCATTCATGCGATGAATAAATTCGGCAGTAACTTACTTGATCTGGTGCATTTAGGCAATGGCCACCAAAGCGCTTAACCCGATAATTGGCGCTGAGGCTCCACAAACAAAATATTTTGGTTGGGTCAGCTTGGAGACTGGCGTGTGAGTGGTTAGCGGGCTTTTAAATTATCGGCGGTGGTTGTAAGCGCGATACGGACATGATGCGGCAGGCCTGTCATGATTGACTGTTTTTTATACACTTTAGGGGTGTTTTTGGCCACGAGTGTTGTTGCCAATCATCGTATAGCGACTATAAATGTAAAAATTCTTTACACTTGTAGTCGCTATGCGTACGATTACTAAACAAGCGAAGCTGTTTCATTGTTTTTCTTAAAAAGCAGCTAACGAAGGGGCTCAGCCTAAATAAATACTCTTTTAAAAATGGGCGGTTTTACACAATGAAAATACTTATCAAAATCTTAGCTGCAACATTACTGGCGTTTACAGTGAATGCCCAGGCCGGTCTGCAAACGTGCACTGCAGGGATTGGTGGTTCTAGTGCTACATTTGGGCTTGATGCTGCAACCGATGCGCAGTGTTTTGAGGGCAACGACACTAACAGCATTAACTCAACTTTTGAGCTTTTTGGGCAGACAGGGTGGATTCTTTCGGACAAGAACGATGATTCGAATGGGGATGGAACCATCGAGTTTGCCGCTTCGCCCACAAACGGCATTAAATCGGGATCATGGGAGATCGATACTCTCGCCGGTTTGACCGACATCGTTATCACATTAAAGGCAGGAAATGGCTTTGGCGCTTTTCTCCTTGATTTGACCGTTTCTAATCCACTTGCGGGAACATGGTCTTCATCTAAAGACCTCTCGCACGCATCTATTTACTACCGCGGTGAGCCGACTGAGGTGCCAGAGCCTAGCGCCCTCGCTTTGCTGGGATTAGGGTTTCTGGGAATAAGCCTATTTGGGCGCAGAGCTCGAAAATAGCGTTTCAAAATAAGCAGCGTTTCAATATAAAAAGCTACTTGAAAAACCATCTCAATTGAGGTGGTTTTTTTATGGGCGCTGAGGTTGTTTAAGCAAGCTTTTTAGCCTGCTTGCCGGCTATTCTTTGACGAGGCTTGGAACGTTACAGAGGCGAGTGTGGGTATTTTTGCGGGAGGTAATGCCGGGGAGAAATAATAACCCTGTGCAGCTTCGCATTTTCGTTCTTTGAGCCAAGCTAGCTGCTCTTCGGTTTCTACGCCCTCTGCTACAACAGTGGCGCCTAGCGAGTGGCTCAGCTTAATGATGGCATCGGCTATCGTGGCGCTCTCTGGGTTATCAGTGACTTGCCCAATGAATGAGCGATCGATTTTTATTACTTGTATGGGTAGTTGGTGTAGATAGCTTAAGCTGGAGTAGCCCGTACCGAAATCATCGATACTCACTTCTAGGCCCAATGCCCGCAGCATAGACAACTGATGGTTGGCTCGATGAAGATCTTCAATGACACAGTTTTCAGTGATTTCAACGCCAATCATTCTGCCAGGTAGATTATTCCGACGCAGGGCATCATAAAAAATATCGGGTAGGTTTTGTTCTGTAAACTGCAATGGAGAAAGGTTAATTGCCACCGGTATCTCTAACCCTTGGCGAAACCATCTTGCAGCCTGCTTGCAACCTTCGTTAATTATCCACTCCGACAGTTCATTGATCAGGCCCCCTTCCTCGGCGTGTGGAATGAACTCATCGGGCGGTGTGTACGAGCCATCGGCTCTGGGCCAGCGTATTAACGCTTCTACACCTAATATGCGATTGGTCTCAACATTGTATTTTGGTTGGTAGTGCAAAATAAAATCTTGTTTTTCTATGCCCTCTTTAATGGCCAGTCTCATTGCGCGGGCTTGTTGAATATTGGCAACTAGTTCGTGAGAAAAAACATGAAACGCTGATTCGCTGATTTTATTTTTCTTGGCATGATACATGGCAAGATCTGCATTTCTAATCAGTTCAGAAGTAGTTGCTCCATCATTTGGATAGGTGGCAACCCCCATAGAGATATATGTGCCAACTTGGGCTTCGTTGCACGTTATTTTTTTTCCGCATCGGTGAATTATTTGTTCGCAGATGGCTTGCACGTAAGCAGCAGTTTTAATGCCTCTTAAAATAATTGCAAACTCATCGCCACCCAGTCGTGCAACTGTATCGGTATTTTTAACCACGGAGAGTATGTTGTTTGCGACATGGCGCAGCAGTTGGTCTCCTGCCTGATGGCCGTGCTCATCATTGACTTCTTTGAATGCATTTAAATCTAATATAATGACAGAGAAAACTTCGCTGCTGCGTAAAGAGGCTTCAAGTGCCTCTTCCATTTTTTTATTGAATAGAGCGCGGTTGGCTATGTTGGTTAAGTTGTCATGGGTTGCCATATGTTGAGCTGATACAGCGATCTCTACGCGCTCATTAATGTCAATAAATGCGCCTGCAAGCCATAAAGCTTTGCCGTTGGTATCAAAATGAGTTCTGGCGTTCAGCTTAAACCACCTGGCTGCGCCAGTACCTACGGCGATTTCACATTCAAGGTTGACGGTTGTTTCTGAAGCCATCGCTTTGTTGAGGCGCGCTTTGACTTCGCTGCGAGTTTCTCCAACGAATATAGATAAATTGCTTAATTGTTCGGCAACTTCTTTTAAAGGCAAGTGAAACATATTGGCTAAGCGTTCTGAGCAGCGGACTTCTAGGGTTTCGCAGTTTATTTCCCACAGGCCTGCTTCGCTGGCGGCTAACACAAGCTCGAAGCGCTTGTTAGATTTTTCTAAATCTTGTGCGGCTTTATCCGAAAGGTTTTTAGCGGCCGTTAGCTCTTGCGTTCTTTCGTCGACGCGTTTATCAAGCTGTGCTATTAATTCTTGCAGGCTTTGATTGGCTTGATAGAGCTCGTAACTCTTTTCTTCTAAAATAGACTCCGCCTGTTTGCGCGCGCTTTTTTGTCGCTCCAGTTGGCGTTTAAGAATTAAAATCTCTTCATCAGATTCTAACTTTTTGGGTGCAAGGTCTTTCATACTATGCAGATTTTTTTGTTCGCAGGAGTTGAAAACTAATTTCATGGTCAGACGGCTGTTCGCTATCAGCCACACTCAGCGTAAATGCGTTATTGAAATAATCTGCGCAACCCAATAACAAGCCTTCTGCAACTTTGGCAAATGGTCGGCACGAACTGTAATGCAGCAATAGGTTGTTATCGTCGACTTCATCGCAGCGCAAGCGTGGTAGTTCAGCATCGGGATAGAGCTTTTCAACTTCTACATGAATGTAGCTATCAATGGCTTTTATAAATTCAAAGCAGTCTTGGTTTTGTGGAATAAACTGTGGCAGCGTTTCCATTAACTTGCCAAATAAATTTTGTCCGTAAGTTTGGAGTAGGTCGGGCAGTGGTGTTTTGGTAATTTGAGATAGGCGTATCACCATGGCAATGAGCTCTTGGTGGTCGTAGGTGCCTACCGAGGTGTAAATTCCTCCGCTGGGTAGCTCTGTCGTTTCCAGCATTTCATCAACTACAACAATCCCAAAGGCTTCTTCGGCCATTTCTAAAAATTCACAAAAAATTATACCCTTCATGCTTGTTACCACCCCAGTTCACACGTTCAACGGCCTTCAAAATATTTAGCTCAGCAATTTGGCTTTGCGTGTCGGCAAAAGCCTTTTCATTGCTAAAACATTATTGTGATCTTCTGAAAAGCCTAGCACAAAAAGAGCGCAGTCATGCGTGATTAAAGGGGGTGCCTGGCGCTTTTTGGCTTTTGCGAGCGCTAACAATATGAGCGGCGAAAAAGGTACCGCGATTTGTTGGGTGCAGTGCTTCTGTTAAGAGGTTTTTAAGGTCTACTCGGTATTAAAAGTTAGCCCGGCATGGGTCTCCAGCCTGTTGATTATTTTTTCACCAAAAAGGCTGGCTGGAGTCCAAAAGCCGCCAGGCTTTTCATCCATATCTTGCGCTAAGCATAGCGCGGCTTGTCCAAGCATTTTGGCGGTCGAGCCATAGCCAGGATCGCTATCGCCGGTGACTTTGCAGCGTATAGTTTGACCATCTTGAGTGGTGCCAATGAAGCGCAAATCGTAATAGCCATCTCGTTGTGCCTGCGGGCTCGGCCCCTCTCCGGGCTTGGGTAAGATGGTTTTCTCCATCAACCATCGGGTGGGCGGAAGGATGGCGGCGAGCATAAATCCGCCTAGCCCTGCGGTTAGGGCTGCCGCGCTCATACCGCCCTTTGCTTTGGGGCCGGTAATCATTGCTTCTTCATACAGGAAGTTCTCACCGTATTGCTTATGCAACAGGGCATTACTGCGATGCACTACCCGAACGTTAATGGCAGCCATTACAAAAGGAGCGATCCATGCCTGCACGTCTTTGTCATATTGCGCAGATTTGAGATTAATTTGCCTAGCTTTAAAGCCATGGTCAGTCGGACACAATGCGTAGGGGCTGGCAATTATTTTACGTATGTTTTTGTCTTGCATGGCCTCTTTTATCGCGTTCAGCATGCTGGCGATGGTACCGCCAGAGGCGCCGCCTTTCATGGCCTTTACTCGCATCTTAACGCTGTTGCAGTGTTGCTTGAGTGTTTGGTTCGACTTTTGTTGCAAAAAATATACGCCTAGGTCCGACGGTATAGAGTCGAAGCCGCAGCAGTTGACAATGCGCGCGCCCGATTTTTTTGCCGCAGCTTCATAGCGCCCAAGCATTTTATGAATCCATTGGGGCTCACCGGTTAAGTCGCAATAATCGGTGCCCAAAGCCACGCAGGATTGAATTACTGGCTCGCCATACAGTGCATAGGGCCCCACAGTCGAGACAATGACTCTGGTTGCGCCACACATGGCGTCAATGCTTGCTGGGTTGCAGGTATCAGCCACAATGACCGGGAGGTCTTCTGCGGCTTCGCCGAGTGACAACTTTAGCTGATTAAGTTTGGTTTGCGACCGCCCAGCGATCGCCCACTTCACATCTCCATCTAATGGCTGCTGAGAGAGCATATATTTTGTTAAAATCGCACCCACAAAACTTGTTGCGCCAAATAAAATAATATCGAATTCCCGCATAGATTAATCCTCATTGTGTAGCGTTACAAAAATCAAACGCTATCGCTTTTAAAGCAGTTTTAGTTGGGGCTCTTATCAAAGAGGCGCTGAATTTATGGAGCTAGTTACTCCGTATTACTATGTCATACAGTGCCGGAGGCTGAAACGGTTAAGCTGGCTATTTTTGCCGATATTACAAGTCGGTGTTGGCGGCGCTGAGGCCGGATTTACCGTAGGGTGTATCTAACATGCGTGAGGTGTCTGAGCATGATCTGTTTTCGCGATCATGGCGTATATCAGAACCTAATTATCGAAGCTGTAGGCGGTCTTATAAAATGCAGCTATCAAGTAGGCGGTCTCAAAAAATGCATTTATCAGGCTTTTTTAAGCGATATGGCCAGGTGTTGGTTTTTCTATCCATTACGCAGCTAGCGGGTCATGCCATGGCGCTTGAAAAACCGGAATATAAAATACTTTATCAAGAGGGCAAGCTGGAATACCGGCTTTATCAGCCTTATATTGTGGCCGAAACCGAGGTGGTTGGGGAGCAGAGCTACAAGGCTGCATCGAATGAAGGCTTCATGCGCTTGTTCAGGTACATATCCGGCGGCAACATCGATCAAGCCAGCATAGCTATGACAGCTCCGGTGCAGCGCCATCGAGTTAGTGAGGAGGTAGCCATGACCGCGCCCGTGCAGCACTTACCAACGGCTCAGGGTTGGAAGGTGGCATTTATGCTACCAAGTCAATATGCACTCGATGATGCGCCGGTGCCTTTGGATCCGCGCGTCGTGATCAGACCCATGCCGGAGCGTTTAATGGCTGTGTTGCGCTACTCAGGCAGATGGACCGAGAAAAATTTAGCGAAATACGAGGGGCGGTTGCGCGAGCGTCTGCAAGAGCACGGCATAGCGGTACAGGGGGTGATCGAGTCGGCTGCCTACAACCCCCCATTTACGCCACCATTTATGCGCCGTAACGAGGTCATGCTGAAGGTTCAGGGTTATCCGGCTGAGTGATGGGTAGCGTGTAGTGGGGTGAATATTTAAAGGTTCATTAAATCAATGGCTTGTAAATGTTGACTGGTATTTTTATGGCCACAAAACCCACTAATTCACTCAATTATATACTTGACTAAATCACTCAGGTTTAGGATAATTTAACACGAAGCAGGCGCCTCATAGAGAGGGCCTTGCCGAGCGAGGTTTGTCTCTAGCGCGCCCTGCGCAACCAGTTGATTTTAATGAGAAAATACGATGCGCTTAACCACTAAAGGCCGGTATGCGGTAACCGCGCTGCTCGACCTCGCGCTGCACAGCGAGTCAGGGCCGGTGAGCTTGGCTGAAATTGCAAAGCGGCAGGAATTGTCGCTTTCTTACCTCGAGCAGCTTTTTGTGAAGCTGCGTCGTAATAAATTAGTGGCTAGTTCTCGCGGCCCAGGGGGCGGATATTCATTTGACCGAGATCTAGCAACTGTATCGGTGGCAGACATCATCGAAGCGGTTGACGAAGTCGTTGATGCCACGAACTGCTCAGGTAAAAGTGATTGTCATGAGGGGCAAACTTGCCTAACGCATCATTTGTGGGATGACTTAACGCGTCAAATACATGACTTTTTGGATGGGATTTCTTTGGCAGACTTGGTTCAGCGCAAAGAAATTCAAGCAGTTTCGGCGCGGCAAAGGCATGCATTTGCTGAGGCCAACCTTGAGCAAGTGGTGCGAATCGCAGTTAGTGATTAGCGAGCCTATATTGTTTTCACATTTTATTTTTTTAAACATTTGGAGTACATAATGAAATTGCCGATTTATCTTGACTACTCAGCCACCACGCCGGTCGATGCGGGTGTAGCTGCAAAGATGTCGGAATGCTTAACGAACGAAGGCATTTTTGGTAACCCTGCATCCCGTTCGCATCAGTTTGGTTGGCAAGCTGAAGAAGCGGCTGAAACTGCTCGGTCGCAAGTAGCCGAGCTCATTAATGCTGACCCCCGTGAAATCGTTTGGACCTCAGGTGCAACCGAATCGGATAATCTGGCGATTAAGGGCGCCGCGCACTTTTATCAGGGTAAGGGTAAGCATATTATTACCTCGTCTATCGAGCATAAAGCGGTGCTCGATACTTGCCGGCAGCTGGAGCGAGAGGGTTTTGAAGTGACTTATCTCAAGCCCGATAGTGATGGTTTAACTCAGGCTGCTGCGGTAGAGGCTGCGATTCGCGACGACACCATTTTGGTTTCAATTATGCATGCCAATAATGAAATCGGTGTATTAAATGATATTGCTGCTATCGGTGAAGTTACCCGGGCGCGAAAAATTATTTTGCACGTGGATGGGGCGCAGTCGGTGGGAAAAATACCTGTTGATATAGAAGCCTTGAAAATTGATTTGATGTCGATGTCGGCACATAAAATGTATGGTCCCAAAGGTATTGGTGCTTTGTTTGTGCGACGCAAGCCGCGGGTGCGAATCGAATCTCAAATGCATGGCGGTGGACAGGAGCGAGGCATGCGATCGGGCACGCTGCCCACGCACCAGCTAGTAGGTTTTGGTGAGGCGGCGCGCATTGCTCATGAAACAATGGCCGCTGACAATGAGCGCATAGCAGCTTTGCGTGAGCGATTGTGGCAGGGTGTGTGTGACATGGAAGAAGTCTATTTGAATGGTCATGGTGAGCATCACTTGCCTGGCATGCTCAATGTCAGTTTTAATTTTGTTGAGGGTGAGTCGCTCATTATGGCACTTAAAGATTTAGCTATATCATCAGGCTCAGCGTGCACTTCAGCCAGCCTTGAGCCGTCTTATGTGCTGCGAGCGTTGGGTCGTAGCGATGAGTTGGCGCACAGCTCGTTGCGCTTTAGCGTTGGGCGCTACACCACCGAAGCTGAGATTGATTTCACCATTAAAAAGGTGCGCGCAGCGGTTGAGAAATTACGCGATCTATCTCCTTTATGGGATATGTTCAAAGATGGTGTCGATCTAGACTCGGTTAAGTGGGCTGCTCACTAAAAAGCTACTCTGCCGGAAGAATGGTATAACTAATTGGTTAAAGCTGACTCTAATACAGAGAAGGTTTTAAAAAAGCGTTAAAACAGAGGTAAGAACTAATGGCATACGGTAAAAAAGTGCTCGATCATTACGAGAATCCACGCAATGTTGGTAAGTTAGACACGAGTGATGCATCGGTTGGTACTGGTATGGTAGGTGCGCCTGCTTGTGGCGATGTAATGCGCCTGCAAATCAAAGTAAATGACGATGGTGTTATTGAAGATGCTAAGTTCAAGACTTATGGCTGTGGCTCGGCTATCGCGTCTAGTTCATTGCTAACAGAATGGGTGAAGGGTAAAACCTTAGACCAGGCCCTGGAAATAAAAAATACTGATATCGTCGAAGAGCTGGCTTTACCGCCCGTTAAAATTCACTGCTCGGTACTAGCCGAAGACGCTATTAAGGCGGCTATTTCAGATTTAAAAGAAAAGTCTGCTGCTCAGGAAGCCGTGTAGAACGATGGCTATTACCATGACCGATACGGCTATTCAGCATGTTCGCCAACAACTCGAACAGCGTGGCGAGGGTGTAGGTATTCGTGTGGGCGTCAAAACTACCGGCTGTTCTGGTATGGCTTACGTGCTCGAATTTGTTGATGATGTTGAAGTCAGTGACGAGGTTTTTGAATTTCAAGGCGTAAAGCTGGTGGTTGACCCGAAAAGTCTTGTCTATATAGATGGGACTCAAATGGACTTTGTGAAAGAGGGTTTAAACGAAGGTTTTGAGTTTAAAAACCCCAATGCAGCAGGCGAATGTGGCTGCGGTGAAAGTTTTACTGTGTGAGCGCGCCAATAGCTGTGAATATCGAAAGTAATTACTTTACGCTGATGGGTTTGCCGCAGCGATTTGAAGTTGATCTCAAGGTTCTGAAAAAAAATTCGCGTGAATTACAGCGAAAATACCACCCTGACCGTTTTTGTAACGCAACTCCGCAAGAGCAACGATTAGCGGCGCAGTTTTCTGCGCAAATAAATACTGCTGTGAGTGTGTTGGGTAACCCTGTGCAGCGAGCGATGCATTTGCTTGCGCTGCAAGGCCTAGTGTTAGATGCTCAAAATTATACGGAAAAAGATAGTGCGTTTTTATTTGAACAAATGGAATTACGTGAGTCTCTTGAGGAAAGCCGTGATGAGCGAGACGCTAAGACCCTCAAGGCGCTGTTGAGTGACGTTGCTAATTCTTTTCGTGTGGCGCAGCAGGATTTTTCGGCTACCGAAATTGGTCAGGGCCAAACGCCGGATCTGCCATTGTTGGATAGCCAGGCGCTAGCTGCATTGGTAAGCAAGATGCGTTTTTTCGAAAAGCTCAACGAAGAAGTCAGCGTGGCGCTTAAGGCATTATAAAAGTCGATAGTTCTGCAGCCCTGTTATCAAAACTGATTAGTTTTTTATCCATCACCAATAGAACGAGTTTAGCGTGGCGTTATTAAAAATTTCAGAACCTGGTAAGTCGCCCATGCCTCATCAGTTCAAGCGGGCAGTGGGAATTGACCTTGGCACAACAAATTCGTTAGTGGCTACAGTGCCGCCTGGCAAGTCTCCGCATGTTATTGTCGATGCTCAAGGAGACGCTTTACTACCTTCTGTTGTTCATTATGCCGAAGATCAAATTAATTTAGTTGGTCAGCCTGCGCTCGATATGTCTATTGCTGATCCACACAATACATTAGCCTCTTTTAAGCGCTGGATGGGGCGTTCTATAGATGATATTCAAAGCGATGACTCTTATGACTACGTAAGGCCGGATGCTGTTGACGGATCGCCTGATGCAAGCAAAGCTTCAGCGTTAGTTGCCGTGCATACGCGGGCTGGAGCTGTGACTGCGGTTGAGGCCTCTGCTGAGGTTCTTAAAAATCTGGCTGCCCGTGCAGAGAGTGCATTAGGTGGGCAGCTACAGGGTGCCGTTATTACTGTACCCGCCTATTTTGATGATGCCCAGCGCCAAGCCACTAAAGATGCCGCTATGCTAGCTGGCGTTAATGTGTTGCGGCTGATTAACGAGCCCACGGCTGCGGCTGTGGCTTATGGTCTAGATAAAGCCGATGATCGCTATATAGCGGTTTATGATTTGGGTGGCGGCACCTTTGATGTTTCTATTTTGCAGCTTAGTGAAGGCGTTTTTGAAGTGCTGGCTACCGGCGGTAATGCGGCGCTAGGGGGCGATGACTTTGACCGCGCGATTGCTGACTGGGTGTTGGCGCAGGCAGCAGTTTCGGCCGCCGATTTAGGTCCTTCAGCGTACCGCCAGTTGCTGCAAGAGTCTCGTGCAGCGAAGCAAGCATTGTCGGAGCACCGTGCAGTGGGGCTTGCGGTAGCCGGCAATGGTGTTGATTGGGCTGGTGAGTTGAGTCGACAGCAATTTGAAGAATTGATCGATGGTTTAGTCGAGCAGACGTTAGCTGGTTGCAAAGTCAGCTTAGCTGATGCCGATTTAGTTCCGAGTGATATTGGCGATGTAGTCATGGTTGGCGGTTCAACTCGGGTGCCAAGAGTACGCGAGAGGGTGGCGCTGTTATTTGGCCAAGAGCCGAAGATCGACGTTGACCCCGATCAAGTTGTGGCTCTGGGCGCTGCGATTCAGGCCGATATGTTGGTTGGCAATAATCAAGAGCGCGAATTATTGTTATTGGATGTGTTGCCGCTTTCATTAGGGATTGAAACTATGGGTGGTTTAGTTGAAAAAATCATTCATCGCAACACATCTATTCCCTGCACTCGCGGCCAGGAATTCACTACTTATAAAGATGGCCAAACAGCGCTCGCATTGCATGTGCTGCAAGGCGAGCGAGAGCGTGTGGCGGATTGTAGATCGTTAGCCCGCTTTGAGCTGCGCGGTATACCGGCGATGGTGGCTGGCGCGGCGCATATCCAGGTGACCTTTGATGTTGATGCCAACGGTATGTTGGAGGTGAGTGCGTGCGAGACCAATACCGGTGTGGCTGCCAGTATTAAAGTGCAGCCTTCGTATGGGCTAGCGGAATCTCAGATAACGGCTATGTTGCAGGCATCGCATCAGTTTGCGCGCGACGATCTTGAGGTGCGCGCTTTAATTGAGCAGCGCATCGAAGCTGAGTCGTTGCTCGATGCAGTGCAGGCGGCGCTTCAAGCCGATCGGCATTTACTTGACGCGAGTGAAGTGCAGCGCATCGATTCGGCTATTACTGAACTCGCTGCTGCAGCCAAGCAGGACGAGGTGGTCTCAATTAAAGATGCTATTGCGCGACTAGGTCATCAGACGGAAGCATTTGCTGCGCGGCGTATGAATCAAAGTATTAAGCAGGCATTGCAGGGGCGTCATATTGATGCGATTGCTGATCCTGTGCAAGATGACTAATCGAATTATTTAACCTTCAGACAAAGGTAGTTTACTGTGCCACAAATTATTGTATTGCCCCATGCCGACCTAGCACCTGAGGGCGCTGCGTTTGACGCAGCACCTGGCACGACTATTTGCGATGCATTGTTGGCACATCACGTCGATATTGAGCATGCCTGTGAAAAGTCATGCGCCTGCACAACCTGCCATGTCATTGTTCGTGAGGGTTTCGATTCGCTTGAAGAGGCCGACGATTTAGAAGAGGATTATCTAGACAAGGCTTGGGGCGTGGCTCCGGAAAGTCGCTTGAGTTGCCAGGCGCTCGTAGCCGATCAAGATTTGGTGGTTGAAATTCCTAAATACACAATCAATCATGCTAGAGAATAGAATACTAAACGTGTTGTAGCATAAATGACGTTGAGACCTGAATTTTTAAAACTAAATTGTAAGAGGGCTGCTCACCATGCGCTGGACTGATATAAATGACATTGCTATTGAGCTGTGCGATGCCCATCCCGATGTAAACCCCTTGGCCATCAACTTTGTTGACCTTCGCAATTGGGTTATTTCGCTAGATGATTTTGATGACGACCCAGATCGTTGCGGCGAAAAACTTCTTGAGGGGATTCAAATGGCCTGGATTGAAGAGGCTAGCTAGTAAGCTGGATTTGTTAATCCTTGCAGCACGGAGTGCGGGGGCATTGACTGCGACGTGGGCAAATTAGTCGCGCTTCCTTTTCTATCCCCCTCTCTAACCAACCAATATTCAGTATTTTTGCCACAGCTGTGAGTGCTTGTTTGGGTGCCTTGGGTAGCACATTGCTGCCGCCATTTTGCAGGCACGCTTGCTTCATTTCTTCGGCAATTTCGGTCGCGGGTAGGCCTTGTGCCTTCAATGCGGGAACTACATCGATGCCGGCGCACAGCACATGCGGCTTGTCCGCAAGATCTTTGACTTTAATCGATTCGCAGGCATAGATTCGGGCACCGTTAGCGGTTTCTAGAATGGATATTTGTGCCGAAGATTCTTTAGATTGCGTGTCTAGCATTCTAAACACTGCCCAGTGCTGGCAGGGGTCTTGTACCATGCGCATATTGCCCCACGGCAGTGGAATACCATTACCGCGGTATACCGCGTTAAGTTTGCCAGGTGGGTAGGCATCAAAGTAATGCCAGTGTGGATAGTTCGACACTGCGGTCATCCGGCGCAATGCAACGGCGGCGGTAACGTTTAACGTTTTGGCCACACTAATTTCATGCGCTTGTTGTTCGAGCAGTCTGCGAAACGGCACGCGTGGGCAGAGCAGGGCGCCGGCAAAATAGCTTACTTCAAAGTCGCGCCATGCCTGTAAGATTTCTTGGGCGTTGACACTCTCCGTACTATGCACTTGCGAAAAATGAGAATTATCGTCGACGCTACTTCCTTCTCGGCTAGCAAACAGCATGCTGGTCACTTCGTCGGTTGCATGTAGCACCATATGACCAATATGTGCGGCCAAATCATATTTTAAACGTGTAGGCTGCTTTTTTAATGAGTGATGAATATTTATCGTGTTGGGGGGCTCGAAGAAAGATCGTATAAATGTGTTAGGTGGATAGCCTGACCGTTTTATTAAATGCTCGGGTAGCTGTTTAAACCAATTGATGGATAAGTTCATGTGTTTGCAAATAGTAAGCAAAGCCTCAACATCCATCGGCATTTGTTTTTTGCCCGTCTCTTCGGCGGCTCGCTCTAGGTCGGGAAAGCGATTTTGGTTTTTTTCTTGATGGGCTCGAATAAGTAGGTGCGCAAATTCTCTGCCAGTGACGCCCGACTGCGAAAGTAATTCGGGGATGGCTATTTGCAGGTTTTCTTCAGAGAATAAAAAACCGGGTTCGAGTGCAATGCCTTGAATACCGCCTTGGCCACTTTTGTCGGGCACAATAGAAGTGCTCTCTGCGGTATTGTCGAGAAACCAGTTCTGATCTTTTTGGAAAACTTTGGCGATAACGCCTAACATTGATGCACTAGGCACGCGTTTTCCGCGCTCGATCATAGACAGATAAGAAACGGACGGGGCTGACTCTGGGTCGATTTTGACGCAGCGAGCCGAGAGGTCTTCCATGGTCAAGTTGTTGTTTTTACGCAGGTTTCTTATTTTTGTGCCTAAGAAGTGTGCGTTTCGTATGACTGTTTTGGATGGTTTCATTTTGTAAAGTTTACATTGTGAAATTTCTATTGTGTAATTTTAATCTATTATTTTGTACAATTCAATTAACTCACAGAGCCCACGTCCAGAGGATCGTCAATCTAGCCCGTTGTGGACGTAGGCCTTTTTACATTTTGAATGTACTCCACCATTAATTTATTGTTAGAGGAAGCCCAAAAAATCATGAGCAATTATCAAGATGCGGTCAAAAATGCTGAGCTAAGTGTTGCCAAATATGGCGAGCACTTTAAAGCTGTTAATCCTGAGTCTGTTGCGCGTATGCGGCTGCAAAATCGTTTTCATTCGGGGCTTGATATCGCACGTTATACGGCAACTATTATGCGCGAAGATATGGCTGCCTATGACGTTGATTCTTCGAAGTACACACAATCTTTAGGCTGCTGGCATGGTTTTATTGGCCAGCAAAAAATGATTTCCATTAAAAAGCATTTTGGCGATACGCGGCAGCGTTACTTGTATCTTTCGGGTTGGATGGTAGCCGCTTTACGCTCAGAGTTTGGTCCTTTACCTGATCAATCGATGCATGAAAAAACCAGTGTCTCCGCGTTAATTGCAGAGTTATATGACTTCCTTAAGCAGGCAGATGCCCGCGAATTGCGGCATTTATTTAAAGATCTCGATGCGGCCCGTGCTGCCGGCGATGAAGTTGCCGAAAAAGACACGCAAAATAAAATAGATAATTTTCAAACGCATGTTGTACCTATTGTTGCCGATATTGACGCGGGATTTGGCAATGAAGAAGCTACCTATTTATTGGCTAAAAAAATGATTGAAGCGGGTGCTTGCTGCATTCAAATTGAAAACCAAGTTTCCGATGCCAAGCAGTGCGGGCATCAAGATGGCAAGGTGACGGTACCGCACGAAGACTTCTTGGCAAAAATAAATGCGGTGCGTTATGCATTTCTTGAGTTGGGTGTAGACGACGGTGTTATCGTGGCGCGTACCGATTCACTGGGTGCTGGGTTGACCCAAAAGATTCCGGTATCGCAAGAGCCCGGTGACCTCGCTTCACAATATAACGCTTATATTGAAGGAGAGGAGGTCAGCTCTACCGACGATTTGCGCGAAGGCGATATGGTCATTCGCCGTGATGGTAAAACTATTCGTCCTGAGCGGTTACCTAACGGTTTGGTGCGCTTTAAGGCAGGCACAGGCGAAGATCGCTGTGTGCTTGACTGTATTACATCGCTGCAAAATGGCGCAGATCTACTTTGGATTGAGACTGAGAAACCACACATTGGCCAAATAGCGGGCATGGTAAATAGGATTCGTGAAGTGGTACCAAACGCCAAATTGGTCTACAACAACAGCCCGTCCTTCAATTGGACGTTGAGTTTCCGTCAGCAAGTTTTCGATACTTGGCAGACTGAGGGTAAAGATGTCTCAGGCTATGTGCGCGATGAGTTAATGAGTGTTGACTATGATGAGACTGCGTTATCTGTTGAGGCTGACGAGCAGATTCGTTCTTTCCAAAAAAATGCGGCTGCGCAGGCTGGAATCTTCCACCATTTAATTACGCTACCTACTTATCATACGGCAGCACTATCGACTGACAACTTGGCTAAAGATTACTTTGGCGACGAAGGGATGCTTGCTTATGTTGCCGGTGTGCAGCGACGTGAAATTCGTCAAGGCTTGGCTACTGTTAAGCATCAAGATATGGCCGGAAGTAATATTGGCGATGACCACAAAGAGTATTTCTCGGGTGGTAATGCACTAAAAGCTTCAGGTAAAGACAACACAATGAATCAATTCGGCTAGTGCCATGTTGATATGATTTCCCTTTTGAGGCTGCGCTGATATATTTTTGGCGCGGCTTTTTTTTTGGCTAGCGGCACGGATTTTTTAGCGCAAAGATTTAGGTGTAATGCCACTATGAAAACGACAGACCTTATCGACAAGTACGAAGATGCCTTGAGCGTCGTTAATATCGCGGCTTATCAACATTATGGGACTAAGCGAGAGTTTCATGGCAAGGTGATCACCGTTCGATGCTTCGAAGACAACACAAAAGCCAAGGCATTACTGGAAACTCAGGGTGACGGCAGAGTCTTAGTAATTGATGGCAGGGCTTCCTATGGAAGGGCGTTGATGGGTGATAACGTAGCAGCTATTGCCATCAAGAATGGTTGGGAGGGTGTTATTGTCAACGGTTACATTCGTGATGTTGCCGATATTAACCACATGCCGATTGGCGTGGTGGCGCTGGGTTCAACACCAAGAAGGCCAAAAAAAAATAATGACGGGGAACGTAATATCACGCTTTCATTTGCCGATGCGCAATTTGTTCCAGGCAGCTATGTTTATGTCGATGACGATGGCATGCTTTTGTCAGCGACGGAGATTTTTTTATAGCTAGCGTAACTTGGCGCTGCAAATAGCTGGGTATTTTTATATAGCCTCTTTTAACGCTGAGAGACACAGCTCAACATTTTCGTCGCGTGCCGAATACCCCATTAGGCCAATACGCCAAACCTTGCCGGCAAAGTCGCCAAGTCCCGCACCTATCTCCAAATTATGTTGCTCGAGTAGCTGTTTGCGTATCGCCGCGTCATCGGCGCCTTCTGGAATCCATATAGAATTTAACTGAGGCAATCGGTAGGGGGCATCTACCACAAAACTAATGCCTATTTTTTCAAGGCCATCGCGCAGCTTATTGTGCATTGCCGTATGCCGTGCGAAGCTGGTCTCAAGTCCCTCTTGTTTGAGCATCAGCAGTGCTTCGTGTAGGCCGTATAGTGCGTTAATAGGAGCAGTATGATGATAGGCTCGCTTTGCCCCTTCGCCCCAATAACCCATGAGCAAGTTGAGGTCGAGAAACCAGCTTTGCACCGGTGTTTTTCGCTCTCGAATCGTTTTTGCGGCGAGCTCACTAAACGATACCGGCGATAAGCCTGGTGAGCATGAAAGACATTTTTGACTGCCAGAGTAAGCGGCATCAGCCTGCCACGCGTCGAGCTCAATCGCAATGCCGCCCAGTGAGGTCACGCAGTCTACAATGCTCAGGCAATCGTATTGCTTGGCAAGTTGGCATAGTGTTTTAGCGTCAGATTGAACGCCCGTTGAAGTTTCAGCATGGACGAAAGCCACTAACTTAGCATCCGGGTTGGCTTTGAGCGCGGCTTCGAGTTTATCTGGCGAAACCGGAGTGCCCCACGCATCATCAACGCGAACGGCTTCGGCGCCGCAGCGTATAACGTTTTCGATCATGCGCGTACCAAATACACCGTTCACACAGATGATCGCCTTGTCGCCCGGTTCGAGCAAATTAACAAAGCAGCTTTCCATGCCAGCTGAGCCAGGCGCCGATACACAAAAGGTCAGTTCATTCTCAGTTTGAAATGCATATTGAATGAGTGCCTTCATTTCATCCATCATGCGAATAAATTCTGGGTCAAGATGGCCAATTGTGGGTCTACCCATGGCGGCGAGAATATTTGGGTGAACATCAGACGGCCCCGGGCCCATTAACGTTCTCAACGGTGGGTTGAAGCTATTTATCATGGCGATTTCACTTGGTGTTAAAGGTTTTTGTTTACGCTGCTTGCTCGAAGAGAAGCCTGCGACGTTTCTATCGTGTGAGGCTTGAATTCGCGAGTGGTAAGTAATTTTTACTTTGTTTATCTTAACAGAATAGAGCCACTTATTAAAATAATTTGCCGGTTTTATGGTGCGTTATGCAAGGCCAATTTTAGCCATTTTCGATGTTGCATCTTAACGTTCTGGCGGTTGCATAAGCACGGAGTAAGCAAGCATAAATGCTCAGGCTGCTGTAGAATATACATCTTGGCTGTGGACTAATTTTCGGCCAGGCACGCGTGCTACATTTATTAGAGGTTAGGCGGCAGTCGCATCACATTTTTTAAACTCTATTGGGGATTTTATAATGTACACCATAAAAACTTTTCGCTTGGGTTTTTACTGCTTAGGGCTCATAGCCTGGTTGTTTTCTGCTGCGATATTTGCACAAGATGAGGCTGCGGCCTCCGACTCGGCCCATTTATATATTGCTAGCCCAGTTGACAATGAAGTGGTTCCGCAAACGTTTAAAGTGGTTTTTGGATTGTCGGGGATGGGCGTCGCCCCCGCGGGTGTACAGCGTGAAAAGACAGGGCACCACCATTTACTCATTGATTTAGATGTACTGCCCGATATGAGTCAGTCACTGCCGAGCTCTGAGAATATTGTTCATTTTGGTGGTGGCCAGACCGAGACGCGACTGACTCTTGCACCAGGGGAGCATACGTTGCAGCTCTTGCTGGGTGATTATTTGCATCGACCTCACAGCTCTCCGTTACTTTCAAAAAAAATCACCATCACCGTAAAATGATTTTATTTTTTACTGGCCAGTAGGCTGAGGGCTTTAGTGATACGCCTGCTCATGGTGCCGACATGCGCGGCGACATTTTTGTTGTCGCTTGTCATCGCGCTGAGCGTCTTGCCTGCAATTGGATGGGCGCAAATTTACAAATATCAAGATGCTACTGGTAAGTGGCAGTTTACCGATAAGCCGCCTCAGGCTGGTCAAGAGGTAAAAATATATAGCGAAAAATCCAATAAAAAGCTGCTAGAAAAAAATGTCAAAAAGACGCTAGAAAGAAAATTTAAACCATTGTCAGCGATTGAAAAGGCGACCACGGCTGTAGTCAAAGTTCAAACTACGCTAGGTTCGGGGTCCGGATTTTTTGTATCGCAGGATGGTTTTTTAGTTACAAATAGGCATGTGATCCGACCGGCGAAGTTAGCCACTGCGGACATTGAAAAAACGTTTTTCCAAGCGGAAGGCAATTTAATAAAGTCTCGCAAATTATTGGCTACTAAGCGGGCGCAGCTTGCTAAAAATCAACGGCGTCTAACTGATTATGTCCGCTATTTCGAGGGGTTGAGTGATTCGGAGCAAGCCCAGGAGCGCAGAGCATATAACAAAAAAATTAAATCTCACGCTAGTAATAGGCAGGCCATTGAGCGTTTTTCGGCAAGGTTGAAAAGTGAGGCCAGTGAATTGGGCGCGGCGCGCAGTCGTTATAATCTGCGGCACTCTAACACCATGCTTGCGCAGCAGTTTACAATAATATTAAAAGACGATACGCCACTCAATGCACGGCTTGTTGCGCTAAGCGATCGCTATGATCTGGCCTTGTTAAAAGTAGACGGCCATACAACCCCTTTTATTCCAATAGCTAAAAATAATATCTACCGTCAGGGCCATGAGGTTTTTGCCATTGGTAGCCCTCTGGGCAATACTGATTATATGACCTCGGGTATTATTACGAGCTTAAAGCGAGATCAAATTGTCATTGACGCACAGATTTTGCCGGGGAATAGTGGTGGGCCCTTAATTAATTCACAAGGTTTGGTGATCGGCATCAATATTTGGAAACTAGTGGCTAACGATTCTAAAGGCTTGGATGGTTTTGGCGTGGCTATTGCGGCGGATCGATTGCTGAGTGAGTTTGGCCAGCTGCGAGCTGCCATTGCAACGTTGCGCCAGCGGTCGGAGAGTCTGTTAGAGGAACAGGTATGATGAAAAAAAATAAAATGGCTGTGCCAAGCGCGCGACCTAAAACAGACACATTGCGTGAAGAAATATTGCGAGACTATAAGCTGGGTAACGATGGGTAGAGGCGTAAATTCTATGGCCAATTGCGCTACATTCGTTGCTAGTTGATTTTTAAAACCTAAAAAAGCAGAGGGTGACTATGAAATATATCGAGGTGGTTGCTCCGCAAGGCAGCGCTGACACTATTAGAGCGATAGCAGAAAGCGTTAAGGCCTATGATATTCGCCTTGGTGAGGTGGGTGATGATGGCCTACAGCAGATGCGCCTATTAGTGGGTGATAGCGCATTACAAAAGACGCTCGACAATCTACAGTCGGTTCTTGGTGGCACAGCCGAAGCTAGAATAGTGGTACTTGAGATTGAAACGTCATTGCCGCGCTCACGTGATGATGATCGGCATGACGCCCCGAGTGCCGTCATTCGTGAATCGCTCTACGACGATGTTGCTAGAAGCTCCCGATTCGACCGAAATTACTTATTGTTGGTTGTGTTGTCTACCGTAGTAGCAGCTATTGGCCTAATTGAAAATAACGTTACTGTGGTTGTAGGGGCGATGGTGATTGCGCCTTTGTTGGGCCCCAACTTAGCCTTGAGCTTGGGCGCTGCCTTGGGCGATATCGATTTAGTCAAAGAGGCTGTGAAATCCCTCGTCGTGGGGATTTTATTGGCAGTTGCCATCGCGTTTTTGGCCGGTTTTTTTTGGCCAGGATCGGCCTCACCTAATGCTGAGTTGATGAGTAGAACTTTAGTCGGCATAGATGCAGTTGTGCTGGCTTTGGCCTCGGGGGCTGCTGCTGCACTGTCGTTAACAACAGGCTTATCGAGCGTTTTGGTGGGTGTTATGGTGGCCGCAGCGCTTTTGCCGCCGGCCGTCACTATTGGCATTATGCTAAGTCAGGGTAGTTGGCATTTTGCATTGAGTGCAGCGGTATTGTTAGCGGTTAATATCGCCGCATTAAATTTGGCCAGTAAAGTGGTTTTTTTGGCTAAAGGGATAGGGCCGCGCACTTGGGTTGAGAAGGAAAAGGTAAAGCACTCAATGGCTGTTTATTTGCTCAGCTGGGTTTTACTACTGCTTGTGGTGGTTTTTTTTATGATTTTACCTCAATCGCTAACACATTAGCTTAGTCTAATTAGGCTAGTGTGCTGTTCGGTATTGAGTGCGTTTTTACTCAGTATGAATTGTTTTTTCTTCGGCTTTTAATTCGGCGAGCAAAGCCTTGTAGTCGGCCGGTAGGTCTGCAGAAAAGCTCGATTCTTCACCAGTATAAGGGTGAATAAAGCTCAGCGCAGTGGCATGAAGTGCCTGACGTGGGAAGCGCCTTAAGGATTCATCGAGTGAATCGCTAATTTGGGCTGAGCGCCTATAACGAGAGTTGTAGACAGGGTCGCCTACCAGAGGGTGTCGAATATGTGCCATGTGCACGCGGATCTGGTGTGTGCGGCCAGTTTCAAGATTAATACGCAGTTCTGTATGCTGAGAAAACCTTTCTTCAATACGAAAGTGGGTGATGGCCGGTTTAGCCGTGCTGGAGGCTACAGAGGTTTTGTACACAGCCATCTTTATACGAACGCTTGCATGCCTGCCTACAGGCTGGTCTACAGTTCCACCAGAGATGAGTTTGCCACAAACGATCGCTCGATAGACGCGACTTACGGTTCGCGCTTGGAGCTGCTCAACTAAGCTGGCATGTGCACTTAGCGATTTGGCAACTACCAGAAGACCGGTGGTGTCTTTATCGAGTCGGTGCACAATGCCGCAGCGTGGTAGCTCCGCATTGGCTGGGCAATGTGCGAGTACGGCGTTGGCAAGTGTGCCTGAATTGAGCCCTGGTGCAGGATGAACCGTGCATGCTGCAGGTTTGTCGAGCACCAACAAGTGCTCATCTTCGAATACAATGTTGAGGGGTATATTTTCAGGCTGCCACGGCGTTTCAATTTCAAACTCGGCGTCGAGTACCAGCTGGCTGCCGCTTTGCAGCTTTTGCTTAGTTTTGCCGGGTTGGCCATCTACGGTAAGATCTCCGGACTTGATCCATTGTTGGAGCCTGCCGCGGGAGAATTCCGGGAACAATTGCGCCGCGGCCTGATCGAAGCGTAAGCCATGGGTTTGCGCAGATACTTCAGCCGTTCGCTTAATGGGCTCGCGTGCAGGGGCTATCCCAGCTTGTGAATCTTTAGTGGTTTTGTTACTTGGCGCATCGTTCATAAACGGGGATCATGATCCTTGCTAAAATCGATACCGGCATACTTAGCCGGATAATGTAGTTCAATTCATTGTACCTGAATAGCGGTGAAATAATTTGCCCCATACCGGTACGCACTGGGTTTTTATTGATGACAATATTTGCATTTAATGCTCGTTGCCAGCGCGGTTTACTGCTGTTGCTACTGCTGGTTAATTTCAGCGGTTGCTCGATCTTCGGCGGCAAAGACGAAGACACCGAGCGAGAAAAGACCCGCGCATTGACCGAAACTCAGCTCTATAACAGAGTGCAGGAGCTGCTCGATGATAAAAGTTACGACTTGGCGGTGCGCAACTTGCAGTTGCTTGAATCGCGCTTTCCTTTTGGCTCCTACGCCGAACAAGCCCAGTTAGAAATTGTTTATGCGTATCATAAAAGCGGTGACGACGATGCAGCCATAGCCGCTGCTGAGCGGTTTTTGCGGCTTCATCCAGGGCATCCTGACGCTGATTATGCTTGGTATATGAAGGGCTTGGCTAATTACACGCTCAAGCCTGGTTTGCTGGCGCGCTTTTATAAGCCGGACTATTCTTCGCGTGATGTGGAGCCTGCGCGCCGATCGTTCCGTGAGTTCCAACAGTTTATTAGCCGATACCCCGACAGTCCTTACGCTGCCGATGCGCGTGTCAGAATGATTCATGTTAAACAGGTATTGGCGCGCCATGAAATCACGGTGGCCAATTACTATATTAAACGGCATGCTTATATCGCCGCGATCAATCGCGCAACGGCAGTCATCGAGCAGTACCCGCAAACCGAGGCTACGGGTGATGCATTGGCCGTATTGGCCTATGCCTATAGTCGCGCGGGGCTTGATGAGTTAGCCGAGAAAAATGTCGCGTTACTCCAGCAAAACTTTCCACAGCATGCAGCCCTAGACGCCCAAGGTGGTTTTCGCTATGGCAGTAATTTCGATCCTGAGCAGCGCTCTACTATCAATCGCGTGAGCCTTGGCTTTTTTGATGCTCCGCGAGCGCCTCGTTTTGACTCGCGAGAGTCTTGATACATGATAAATCGCGGCGTTGCCGTGCAGTCATTTTATGGTTAGCGGCACCGTTAATGGCTGCCAGTAGCCGCTCTACTTAACAGCCTGGTTTGCCTACGTATACCAATAGACGATGAGCTAGTAGCGTCTGCGTACTTGAAAAAACGAGATTCGCCCCGATATACACTACCAGTGCTATCTATTGCGAGGCAATGAATCATGCGTATCGATCGTTTCACCAACAGTTTGCAAATGGCCCTGGCTGATGCTCAGTCGATGGCCGTGGGTAAAAATCATGCCGCGATTGAGCCTGCACATTTATTGCTCGCTACGCTTAATCAAGATTCATCGTCGATCCGACCGATCCTTGAACAGACCGATGGCAACCTCGCCAAGTTGCGCGCTTCTCTTAAAGAAAAAATTGATCATTGCGCTGTTTTGCAGCAGGCAACCGGTGAAGTGGCTATGTCGCCAGCACTGGCCAAGCTACTTAACCTTGCCGATAAATATGCGCAAGATAGCGGTGATCAATATATTGCTACTGAGGCTGTCCTCGGTGCAGCTATGCTCAGCGGCTCGGAGCTTCAGCCTTTGTTGGAGGCTGCCGGCTATGATGCTAACAAGATTCAACAGGCCATTACCAATGTTAGAGGAGGCGAGACGGTGTCATCTGCAGAAGCTGAAGGAAATCGGCAGTCGTTAGATAAATACACCATCGATCTGACTGAGCGCGCTGAACAGGGCAAGCTTGATCCGGTGATTGGCCGTGACGATGAAATTAGACGCACAATTCAGGTGTTACAGCGACGTACCAAAAATAATCCTGTATTAATTGGAGAGCCCGGTGTCGGTAAGACCGCTATTGTAGAGGGCTTGGCGCAAAGAATTGTGAATGGCGAGGTGCCAGAGGGGCTGAAAAACAAGCGTCTGCTATCACTCGACCTTGGTGCCTTGCTAGCTGGCGCTAAATTTCGCGGGGATTTCGAAGAGCGTCTTAAGGCCGTATTGAAAGAGCTCTCGCAAGAAGAGGGGCAGGTCATATTGTTTATTGATGAGCTGCACACCATGGTAGGTGCGGGTAAAGCCGAGGGCGCAATGGATGCGGGTAATATGCTTAAGCCAGCTTTGGCTCGTGGCGAGTTGCATTGCGTGGGCGCAACGACGCTCAACGAGTATCGGCAATTCATCGAAAAAGACGCCGCTCTTGAGCGCCGCTTTCAAAAAGTGTTAGTTGGTGAGCCCTCTGAAGAAGATACCATTGCCATTTTACGTGGATTGAAAGAGCGCTATGAGGTCCATCATGGTGTAGACATTACCGATGCTGCAATTATTTCGGCGGCTAAATTGTCGCAGCGCTATATCACCGACCGACAGTTGCCCGATAAAGCCATTGACTTAATTGATGAGGCCGGTAGTCGAATTCGCATGGAAATTGATTCCAAGCCGGAAGTCATGGATAAACTTGAGCGACGTTTAATTCAGCTTAAAATTCAGCGCGAAGCGGTTAAAAAAGATAAAGATCAAGCCGCTAAGGCGCAGCTGAAAATTTTGCAAGACGATATTTTAGTGGTAGAAAAAGAGTTTGCTGATCTTGAAGAAGTCTGGAAGGCTGAAAAGGCCACTGTGCAAGGCGACCAGCAATTAAAATCGGAACTGGAGCAGGCGCGGATTGCGTTGGATGCGGCGGGGCGTGCAGGTGATTTACAAAAAATGTCGGAGCTGCAGTACGGCACAATACCCGAGTTGGAGAAACGGTTGCAGAGCATGATAGAAGTCGATAAAACTTCGATGACATTATTACGCAGTAGCGTTGGCGAAGAAGAAATAGCCGAGGTGGTTTCTCGCTGGACTGGTATTCCTGTTGCGAAAATGCTCGAGGGTGAGAAAGAAAAATTATTACAAATGGAAAGCCAGTTGCATGCACGTGTGATTGGGCAAGACGAGGCTGTAATAGCAGTGTCTAATGCCGTACGTCGTTCGCGCGCCGGCCTGTCAGACCCCAATCGTCCGAACGGCTCGTTTTTGTTTTTAGGCCCTACCGGTGTGGGTAAGACTGAATTGTGTAAGGCGCTGGCAAGTTTTTTGTTTGATAGTGAGGCGGCAATGGTTCGTTTAGATATGTCAGAGTTTATGGAGAAGCACTCCGTGGCTCGATTGATTGGAGCGCCACCAGGGTATGTTGGATATGACGAGGGAGGCTATCTTACCGAAGCCATTCGTCGTAGACCCTATTCGTTATTGTTGCTGGATGAAATAGAAAAAGCACACCCAGATGTCTTCAATATTTTATTACAGGTACTTGAAGACGGCCGTTTGACTGATAGTCAGGGCCGTACTGTTGATTTTAAAAATACCGTTATTGTAATGACCTCAAATTTAGGCTCGGATGTTATTCAGGAATTGGCTCAAGATAAATCATTTGATGCAATTTCGTTTGCGGGTAATGAGCAGTCTACGGAGGCTGAGCAGGACTCAGCACTGACCGTCGGCCGCTACAATGCAATGAAATCCGCGGTGATGGATGTGGTTGGGAAACACTTTCGCCCCGAGTTTATTAATCGTGTTGATGAAAGTGTTGTGTTTCATCCTTTGGGTAAGCGACATATTCGAGGCATCGCCGACATTCAGCTTGAGTTTCTCAGGCAGCGTTTAAAAGAGCGTGAACTAACGCTAGCTATCAGTGATGAGGTTATGGAGCAGTTGGTTGAAACAGGCTTTGACCCGGTATACGGTGCACGTCCGTTGAAGCGAGTGATTCAACAGTACCTTGAGAATCCGTTAGCACAAAAATTGCTTGCGGGAACATTTGTGGCGGGCGACACGATCTGCGTTGAGCTCCCTGCAAATCCTAGCGGTGCATTTATTTTCACTAAAAAACAGCTCCATTAAACCACCGTCGCTAATGTAAGCTCTCATCTTGCCGCTAAATTTGGGGGGTAGCTTAGGATTTAGGTTCGGCGGCGCTGTGCCAGCTTAGGCATGCTTTGCGATAGTATCTAAATAAGGTTGGCTGTAACGATGGGCTTTGAGAACGTCCGTGATGCTTTGCCCAGCTGCATTGTGCGCGGTGACATCGCCGCCTGCGCTAGTAAAAAAACCTACGAAATCATCGAAGTCTTCAGCGCGCATTGATTGATAAGCTTTGAGCAGTTTATGAAAGTCTGCATTTTCACCCGCCGGTGGTAAAAGATGGAGAAATTCACGGATGCGAGATTCACTCCATACTGGGTCAATCACTTTTTCTTTGTCTTTCTTTAATGCCATCCTAATGCCTATCTGGTTCGTGTCTAATGATCAGAATATTGATCTGCCTTAGAGCTAATAGCCTAACAATCCGGCGCTCTAAGAAACGCTTTTGTTTATTAAGGGCACTTACTCACCCCAAGCAGCCCTGGCGGTAGAGGCCTGCCAAGCGCGAGCATTATACGCATACACTCAATGCTGCGCAGCCTCAAGGTTTAGGCTTTATTGCTGCTGGAGCGCTTTGGCGCGGGAGATGGCTAGCTTTTTTAGCGGCTGATAGCAGGCTGGAAAGTGTCGATAAAATAGCCATTTAGGGGTTTCTGAATGGCTTTGAGATCGCGCCTATGAAAATAAAATCCATTAAATCAATGGCTTGAGGCTCTTGGCTCGCTTGCTGCTTACTTATTAACCAGGGGGCCTGTGCTGGCTTACCGGTAGCAATAGTTTTTAATGTGGAGCGGGGAAGGCACCAATAATAAGAATAATAATCTTGGGCAAGCCCTGACATGACTTTTCCGAGTTTATGTCAGGGCTTATTTTTTGCCTGTAAGGTTTACACCGATCGAAAACAAGTAGGCTAGTTCTACGCGTTGAGTTTTTGCGCAAGTATACGGTTTACTTCGCCTGGATTAGCCTGGCCTTGAGACATCTTCATCACTTGACCGACAAAATACCCTACCAGTTTTTTACGTTTATCGGGTTCAGCGGCGCGATATTGCGCTACCTGTGGAGCGCTGTTTGCAATGACTTGGTCGATAAGCGCTTCGATCGCGCTGCTGTCACTCAACTGCTTGAGGCCTTGCGTTTCAATAATTTCATCAGCAGTGCCCCCGTCGCCACACATGACCTCGAATACTTGCTTAGCAATTTTCCCCGAGATAGTTTGGTCGATAATTCGCGTGATTAAATGCCCAAGTGCCCGGGCATCAACGGGCGACTGATCAATACTAAGATCGGCTTTGTTTAAGTAGGCTAGCAGGTCGCCCATGACCCAGTTGGCCGCCAATTTTGGATCCTGACACTGCTGCGCTACAGCTTCAAAAAACTCTGCCACAGTGCGATCTTCAACGAGTAGCCCTGCATCGTAGGCAGATAGTCCATAGTCGTTTTGAAAGCGCAGCATTTTTTGATCGGGCAGCTCGGGCATGCTGTTTTGCAATGCGGTAATCGTTTCCTCTGCAATCACTACAGGCAGCAAGTCGGGGCAGGGGAAGTAACGATAATCATTGGCTTCTTCTTTGCTGCGCATACTGCGAGTTTCGTTTTTCTCGCTATCATAGAGTCGTGTTTCTTGAGTGATGGACTTCCCATCTTCAAGTAAATCGATTTGTCGTGCGACTTCTACATTGATGGCTTTTTCAATAAATTTGAATGAGTTGAGATTTTTAGTTTCTGTGCGCGTGCCAAGCGTATCGCTACCGACAGGCCGGATTGATACATTAGCATCGCATCGCAGCGAGCCCTGCGACATGTCGCCGTCCGATATGCCTAAATAAGTCACGATGGCGTGAATCTTCTTAAAGCAAGCCACCGCTTCAGCCGCAGAGCGCATGTCGGGCTCAGTAACGATTTCAATAAGTGGCGTACCGGCTCTATTAAGATCAATGCCAGTCATGCCATGAAAATCTTCGTGCAATGATTTACCGGCATCTTCCTCAAGGTGGGCGTGATGGATGCGAACATTGCGGATGTTATTGTCGCCATCAATTAGCTCAATGGTCCCTGCACCCACAATGGGCTTTTCTAACTGGGTGGTTTGATAGCCTTTGGGAAGATCGGGGTAGAAGTAATTTTTTCGCTCGAACACCGATGTGCGCGTGATGTCGGCTTTGATTGCCAGCCCGAACAATATAGCGCTGTGAAAAGCTTGCTCGTTGGCAACGGGTAGGGTGCCTGGCATGGCCATATCAACTGCATTGGCCTGTGTATTGGGTGCTGCGCCAAACGCTGTAGACGAGCCGCTAAATATTTTAGATTGAGTGGCAAGTTGTACATGCACTTCCAATCCGATAACTGTTTCCCATTGCATAACTAAACCTTAATGACTGCGTGTGTGCGCATGACTAAAATGCATGCGTGGTTGATGGTTGTATTAATCGATTGGTGAGCGCTGGTGCCAATCGGTGACTTGCTGGTACTGATGTGCGGTATTCAAAATCGTGGACTCGTCAAAATAGTTACCAACAAGCTGCAAGCCGACCGGCATTTTATCAATGAAGCCAGCCGGGATTGACATGCCTGGGAGCCCTGCCAAATTGACGGCGATGGTATAGATATCTTCCAAATACATTTCAACAGGATCACTTTGCTTGGCACCCAGTGCAAAGGCAGGTGATGGAGAGGTTGGTCCTGCGATGACGTCGACCTTTTCAAAGGCTTTGACAAAGTCTTCTTTAATGAGGCGGCGTATTTGTTGCGCCTTACGATAGTAGGCATCGTAGTAACCCGCCGACAATGCGTAGGCGCCCACTAAAATGCGTCGCTTGACCTCGTCACCAAAGCCCTCGCTACGAGTACGTGTGTACATGTCTTCAAGGTCGGTTGGATTTTCGCAGCGATAACCATAGCGAACACCGTCAAAGCGCGAAAGGTTAGACGAGGCTTCGGCGGGTGCAATAACATAATAGGCGGGCACCGAGAGTGCTGAGTTGGGTAGCTCGATATCGACTAGTTCGGCTCCAAGCGCCGTTAGTTGTTGCAGCGCCTCATGAACTTTATCGGCCATTGCTGTGTTGAGTCGTTGGTCAAAGTATTCCTTGGGTAGGCCAATGCGTAAGCCTTTAATCGATTTTGGTAGCTGCTTAGTAAAATCGGGGCATTCAGCATGAGCGCTAGTAGAATCCAGCGGATCGTGGCCGACCATGGTGTTGAGTAGTACCGCAGCATCAGCGGCGCTGCGTGTCATCGGTCCGCCCTGATCTAAACTTGATGCGAAGGCAATCATGCCATAGCGACTAACGCGCCCATAAGTCGGCTTCAAGCCGGTGATACCGCACAGTGCTGCGGGCTGTCTGATGGAGCCACCGGTATCGGTGCCGGTGGCGGCGGGTGCGAGCCTAGCGGCTACAGCTGCGGCCGAGCCGCCTGAAGAGCCGCCGGGTACTGTGTTGGTGTTCCAGGGGTTTTTTACAGGGCCGTAGTAGCTGGTCTCGTTGGATGAGCCCATGGCGAACTCGTCCATATTGGTTTTGCCCAGCATCACCGCGCCGGCTTGTTGCATGCGGGCTATCACCGTTGCATCGTACGGTGGTATGAAGTTATCGAGCATTTTAGAGCCGCAGCTTGTGCGCATGCCGCGAGTACAAAAAATATCTTTCTGTGCAATCGGAATGCCCAGCAAATCTGCTGTATCGCCATTGGCTAAGCGTTGGTCTGCTTCATCAGCGAGCATAAGCGCACGCTCAGCGTCGACGCTAATAAAACAGTTGAGCTCGGTATCGAGCTGTGCGATGCGCTGCAAAAAATGCTCGGTCAGTTCGTGCGAACTAAATTGTTTTTGCTGCAGGCCACTGTGTAGCTCGGCAATCGTTAGATTGTGTAGTTCAGTATTGGGCTTAGTCATTGATATAGGCTTTGCGGTTAGTTGTGAGTGATATTAATAGCCGGCAAGTTTTTATTCGGCGTGTGCATCATTAATTGAGCCGTAGCGTGGCTCTGTAGGAAATTAGAGCCGGGTCATTAAACAAACCCCTTGTGTGTTGCTTGTTACTTATTGATTGATGCGTGAAATATAAGGAGCATCTTGGTGGAATATTTAATCGATGACTCGCGGGACGAGGAAAAGTCCGTCTTCGCAAGCTGGAGCCCCTTCAAGAAGTTCGTTGCGGCGCGCAATTTTGTCAGCAGGCTCATCGACTTGATCGGTACGCAAGATTTGAACGGCATCCAGCGAGTTAGCCATCGGTTCAACCGCCGATGTGTCGACCGCCTGCATCTGGTCAACCAGCTCTAAAATAGAGCTCAGGCGCTGGGTAATATCATCCATTTCATTGTCGTTCAATTTCACCCGTGCAAGCTTAGCGGTTTGGATGATTTGTTCTTTAGATATTGTCATGGTTCGCTGCGTCACTATTTTGATTTGCTTGATTTGCAAGATTTTTATACATCGGCTGGAAAACCGCCGGTATTTCAGCCCCGGGGCCCTTAGCCGCTCAGACATTTTACATTTGTCACAGGCACTGCGAATTGCTCAGCGCTTGAATAAGTACGCAATAGTTCCAAAATGGTAAAAAAATGGAGCTTGAGCCCTAGGTTTAACTATTTCGGCAACGTAATTGGTAAGATACGCCTGCGAGTTTGGCCGATGAAAATCAGCGCTGGGTATTGTACTACCACGCCGAGCCCGCATCTAACACCGGAAAGTCGCTAAGTTATCACATTTCAGTCTTGCTCTAAAACCCAGCCGTTGATAGAGTTCATCGCCGGAGCGGTAACGACACGATTCACGACAATGATTAGTGGTTTACGGTGCCGTTTCATCATCTGATAATGCAGTAAATAATAGCTCGGTATGCGTCGTCCCATTGGTTTTGCTTCAATTGCTGTGATCATTGTTGGCGGGGCATCTCTACAGTTTAACCCTTGGGGTTGATCTAAACTTTCAAACGCAGGTTAGTGCGCTAATGCAATGGTTTAAAAATATTCGCGGTCTGTTCTCTAATGATTTGTCGATTGATCTGGGAACGGCTAATACGCTCATTTATGTGCGAGATCAGGGCATCGTGCTTGATGAGCCCTCGGTGGTGGCGATTCGCGTGCAAAATGGGCAAAAAACTATTGCTGCTGTAGGTACCGATGCCAAGCGCATGCTGGGTCGCACACCGGGCAATATCGTCGCTATTCGGCCACTTAAAGATGGCGTTATTGCCGATTTTCAAGTGACTGAGAAAATGCTGCAACATTTTATTTCTCGAGTCCATAAAAATAGCTTTATTCGCCCCAGTCCGCGAGTGTTAATTTGCGTACCATGCAATTCAACTCAAGTTGAGCGAAAAGCTATTCGCGAATCAGCGCTCAGTGCCGGCGCACGCGAAGTGCGATTAATAGAAGAGCCCATGGCTGCGGCCATCGGCGCAGGCCTGCCCGTTGAGGAGGCCACCGGTTCAATGGTGGTTGATGTTGGCGGCGGTACCACTGAAATTGCTATTCTATCGCTCAATGGCGTCGTATATTCCGATTCGGTGCGCACCGGCGGGGACCGTTTTGATGAGGCGATCGTCAGCTTTGTGCGACGCAATTATGGCAGTTTGATCGGTGACTCTACTGCTGAGCGCATAAAAGAAGAAATTGGTACGGCTGTTAAGGGCGGCGAATTACGCGAAATTGATGTGCGTGGGCGCAATCTCGCCGAGGGCGTGCCACGTTCGTTCACCATGACAAGTGATGAGGTGGTCGATGCTTTGCAGGATTCGCTCGGCGCGATCATTCAGGGCGTCAAGGGCGCGCTAGAGCAGGCACCACCGGAGTTGGCTTCAGATATAGCTGAATCTGGCATAGTGCTTACCGGAGGCGGTGCACTGTTAAGGGGTTTAGATCGACTACTGGCCGATGAAACCGGCTTGCCGGTCATTGTGGCCGAAGATCCGCTGACTTGCGTAGCTCGTGGCGGCGGTAAGGCTTTAGAGTTGATGGACCAGTACAATATAGATTTTCTTGCCGCTGAATAATTTTTTTGCGGCGCCTAAATATGACTCACTGACTGCTATTCGTTGGTACATTTAGGCCGTTTTTTCTCAGATAAACACCGCAGTCAGCGCGCGTAGCGTTGCTGAAGTTTACGCACAGGGTAGCCTTATCAAACCTATTTTCGGTAAAGCGCCGTCAGTTGGCGCTCGCGTATTATTGATTGGGGTTTTTTCGCTCGCGATTCTCATCGCCGATTTTAAATTTTCTGCTTTTAGTGGTCTGCGCGATGCTGGCGCTACGGTTGCAGCACCTTTTTACTGGGTCAGCCAGCAGCCGCGCAATCTGTGGCATGGCATTGATACTTACTTTTCTTCGCGCGAGCATTTGTTAGAAGAAAACGAGCGACTGCATGGCGAAGCTCGCGTGCTTCGCGGCAAACTACAAAAGCTTGTGTCTTTAACCGCGCAAAATGTGCGGCTTAAGGAGTTATTGAGCTCATCAACGGTCGTTGAAGATAGCGTGCTGGTGGCGGAAACGATCAGCGTATCGCCTAGCCCATTCCAGCATCAAATTACTATTGATAAAGGCACGCAAGACGGCCTCTATATTGGTCAGGCCGTGATTGATGCCTACGGGCTTGTAGGGCAGGTTATAGAAGTTAATAGCGGCTCTGCTCGTGTTATTTTAATTAGTGATTCGCGCCATGCGATACCGGTGCAGGTCAATAGAAATGGTGTGCGCGCTATTGCCGAAGGAACTGGGCGTGCAGACACTTTGTTGCTGCCCAACATGGTCGAGACCACCGATATTAAAGCGGGTGATCTGCTAGTGAGTTCAGGGTTAGGGCAGCGTTTTCCCGTCGGTTATCCGGTGGGTGTCGTTGAGTCGGTTGAGTCCGATCCGGGGCAGGCTTTCTTGAATATTGTTGTTCGCCCAAGCGCCAAACTCGATCGAGGTCGCTACGTGTTGCTGGTATTTGCAGGCGAGCGTGAAGGTCGTTAGATGCAAATGAATAGCTCACAAAATTATGTTCGGGCGGGTGACGGGCCAGATTACTTCTCGTGGTCTTTACTTCTCTTCACATCGCTCGCTGGCCTTTTGGCATCAATTTGGCCGATGCCTATTTGGGCTGTTTGGATAAGGCCAGAATTTGCTGCAATGCTGGTTATTTACTGGGTTTTGTTCGCCCCTTTTCGCGTTGGCATGCTTTACGGTTGGTCAATGGGCTTTATGCTCGACCTCTTGATGGGCACAGCGCTGTGCCAACACGCTCTAGGACTCACCATAGTGGCCTATGTGATTTTTCTTGTTCATCAGCGTTTAAGAATGTTTGCAATACCCCAGCAAGCCATTGCGGTGTTTGTCATCGTGAGCCTCTACCAATTAGTTAACTATTGGATGCTTGGGTTTTCCGGCGGTGGTTATGCTAGCTTCGCATTGATACTCCCAGCTTTAGCCAGTGCGATATGTTGGCCTTTTACGCGGCTGCTACTCGATCGCTTGCGGATGTAAATACAGCTTTTTTGGCTCTAATGAATTACAGAGCTTGTTACTAATAAAAAATTATAGCCTGGCCGGCTAGCACATCCAGCGCCCCGTTATCTCAAAACGAAGGGTCCGCAGTGGTCTTTTTTTAGCTTTATAAATCAGTGAGCCTATGCCTAAATTTTTTCTTGCGTCACAATCGCCACGCCGTGCAGCTTTGCTTGAGCAAATAGGTGTTCCATTTGCACAATTGCTTCCTTGTATTGATGAGACGCGCGCTGCCAGTGAGTCGCCGGTAAATTATGTACGTCGAATGGCTCTTGAAAAAGCGATGGCAGGGGTCGCGCTCATTGAGCCCATTAGCGATGGTGATCTCTTTGCTGTGCTGGGCGCCGATACCGTGGTGGTCAAAGCTAATCGCGTGTTGGGTAAACCGGCCGATAAAAACGATTATTGCAGTATGCTCACTGAGCTATCTGATGCTGAACATGAGGTGCTCACGGCAGCCACCGTTGTACTGGCCAGCGCCGACGATAAGCCTAATGGGGTGCTTTCGATCACTCGTGAATGTTCGGTGTTAAGTAATACCAAGGTTAAATTTAAACCACTGTCGACAGGAGAAGTCGAAGCTTATTGGCAAACGGGGGAGCCACTAGATAAAGCCGGAGGCTATGCCATCCAAGGTGTCGGGGCTTTGTTCGTTGAGTCTGTGGTGGGCAGTTATTCTGGCGTGGTGGGTTTGCCATTGTTTGAAATAGGCCAGCTTTTTGAGCGTTTGGGCATATCCACAAAGTTGCATCAGTGCACAGATACCTAAGCGGGCATGTTGATATAATTTGGCTGGCGCAGCACCAAGCTATTGTCCGCTGCTAAGACCATGTTATGTAGTTTGATGCTGTTTTATAAAGCCTGTTTTTTATTCTAACGATTGAAGTAAGTGTCATGAGTGAAGAAATATTAATGAACGTTACGCCGATAGAGGCGCGGGTAGCATTGGTTGAAAATGGAGTTCTGCAAGAGGTCTTCATTGAACGTGAGCGTAGTCGGGGTATCGTCGGTAATATTTATCTTGGTAAGGTCGTTAGAGTTTTGCCAGGTATGCAAGCTGCCTTTGTCGATATAGGAATGGATAAGGCGAGTTATTTACATGTTGATGATATCGTCTCAGTGGGTGGTAACGATGTGAGTGGCCCGCTGGCTATTCAACAAAAAATACGTGAAGGCGATGAGATTTTAGTTCAAGTCCTTAAAGATCCGCTGGGTACTAAGGGTGCTCGCGTTAGCGGGTTTTTATCAGTCTCTTCGCGTAATCTCGTGTTTATGGCACGGTCTGAGCATATTGGCGTTTCGAATAAAATTGCAAGTCAGAGTCTGCGCGATGAACTAAAAAAAACCTTGGTTGATGTTCTCAAGAGCGAGTCAAGTATGGGTTCGCAACCAATGACGGGCGGATACATTATTCGAACCGCTGCAGAGGTTTTTGTTGAGCAGGATTTTGTTTCAGACATTCGTTATTTGAAGCGATTGTGGGCTGCCTTAGAGAAAAAAATTAAGGCGCAAAGTGCGCCTAGCTTGATTTATGAAGAGTTGCATATTAGCGAGAGGGTTATGCGTGATAATGTCTATCCCGAGCTGGAGAGAATTCGCGTTGATGACCAAGAGGTGTATGACCGCTTGTGCCAATTTTCTGAAAAGTTTGTGCCTGAGTACAGAGAAAAAATTGAATTTTATCAGGCAGAGCGTCCCATTTTCGATTTGTTTGGTGTCGAAGATGAAGTCGACAAGGCGCTGGGTCGCAAGGTTGAGTTAAAGTCGGGTGGTTATCTGATTTTTGATCAAACTGAAGCTTTGACCACCATAGATATCAATACTGGAGGGTTTGTTGGTAAGCGCAATCTAGCGGAGACGATTTTTAAAACGAATTTGGAGGCGGCCAGCACGCTAGCGCGCCAGCTTCGGTTGCGTAATTTAGGTGGCATTATCATCATCGACTTTATTGACATGCTTAGCGAGGAGCATCAGCGCCAGGTAATACGAACGTTAGAAAAAGCGTTAGGTAAAGACCGGTCGAGGACGAGTATGAGTGCTTTTTCGAAATTAGGTTTAATTGAGATGACCCGACAGCGGACTCGTGAAAGTTTGGAGCATACCCTTTGTGAGGGCTGTCCCGTATGTCATGAGCGGGGCATGGTGCGTTCGCCCGAAACAGTGTGTTGCGAAATATTCCGAGAAATTTTACGCGCAGCACGTACCTATGACCACGATAAATTATTAGTGCTGGCTTCGCAGACTGTGGTCGATCGCCTCATTGACGAAGACGCTTCGGCGGTTGCCGATTTACAAGAATCTTTAGGTAAGATTATCGAATTCCAGGTCGAGCCTGTTTACACACAAGAGCAGTACGATGTTGTATTTTTATAAGATGACTCGCCTTATCGCAAGAGGTGGCGTCGGTGGTTGATACGCCCGCCAAATCATGGGCCGGTATTGCTCTGTTCAGTTTTTTGTTTGTCTTGATTGGCATGCATTTGCTGGTTGCGCTTTGGTCTGTTGTCGGTCGCAGTTATGCGGGTGACTTGAGCCGCTATGACGAACAGCTCGCGGCTAATCTGGCCAAGCTAACCGAGCTCGAATGGCAGGTAAGTGGGTTGCGCCTAGAGTGGCACGGTGCTAATCCGTTAATCGCCATCGATAAACTTACCGTAGATTTTCCTGCGGGCAAGGCAATACATCCGACTGCTAAGCTGTTGCGCGACCATAAGGTTGATAACTTACTGGTGGTGGACGAGGCGCATGTGTATGTTGATATCGTCTCATCATTGCTTGCTCGCGAGCTGCGATTATATGGATTGCGCGCTCGCCAAGTTAGCTTAACTTTAGAAAAAAATAAGCATAATGAGATAAGTTTAACTGGCTTTACTCGTAATGGTGGGGTGCAATTCGGTGCGATTGGGTTTTTAAATAATTTACAATACGCGAGCTTAGATACACTTGATGTTCGCTGGGTTGATAAGAGCCTACCTGAAGCGACGTTAGTTCAGCCACCCAGCCTCACTCTTGTACTGAATCACCTTAAGAAAAAACGGCAGCTTCATATAGAAGCAGCTAACCAAAAATTTCACGGGTTAGTGCGAGGTAAATCCGTTGAGCACAATGCTGTTGATGCCGAAGATCATTTGGCAGGTGAAGCTGAGTTTGCGGCGGCAGAAATTAAAGCAGGCGATCGTTTTGAATACGCGGTCAGTTCACAGGGTGACCTATTAAAGCAGGGCACTAATTTTGAGTCTTATTTTATTGCACAAGGCGAAAGTGCGGCTGCGTGGCTTGGGCTGTTAAGTGGCGCATGGCAGGTACAAAACGTTGATATAGAAGCATGGGGCTCAAAAAGCAGAGCAGGCCCAGTGCGCGCAGCAATAAATATTAACGACGCCGATATTGTGTATGTCAACGATGCAAGCCTGAGCAATTCAGTTGCAGTTGGCCACACTAATGCTCGCAATTCAATTCGACTGCAAAACGTGCGTAGCTTGCTGTCTATGCGTTGGCACACATCTTCAGAATTTGAGTTGAGTTGGAATGACTTCCGGTTTCGTGTCAGTACGCCAGACCAAGGCAGAGAGTTGGCGCTACCGAACGGGGCGCTCAGTGCTGTTCCGGGTTGGCCGCGCAAGGATCGGTTTGTGCTAGCACTGCCGCGGTGGGATGTAAGCCCTTCGATGGCTGATGTTTTAGCGCTCAACGTGCTGCCCACTCGCGCGCAGGATATATTGCAAACGCTCGATCCATCCGGCGGCCTAAAAAATATCGAGTTCGTGTGGTCGGGCAGCAGCTTGGCGGACGTGCGTGTGCAGGCCGACGTTGAAGGCCTGTCAGTGCAGCCATGGTTAGGATCGCCCGGCATAGAAGGGCTTAGTGGGAGGGTGATATTTCAGCGTGATAAAGGCGCGTTTGTACTCGACAGTCCTTCGCAGTTGGCATTGTTTTTTCCAAAAATTTATACGCAAAAGCACGTTTTTCACAAAGCTTCTGGTGAGCTTGAGTGGTCGGTTGTACGTGATAGGCTATTGATTAATGGCGTCAATCTGTCACTGCAATCGTTAGATGGCAAGGTGGACTATGGAGCAGGGTTTAATCTTGATGCCAAAATTAAAAAAGATGCTGCGCCAAGTAACCTGCGTTTAGAGGCAGGATTTACTCATGCTAAATTGCAGGAGTTGACGGACTTCGTCCCACTAACGCTACCCAGTAGTTTGCTGACATGGATCGAGCAAAGTGGCGCTGCTGGTACGGTCAATGAAGGCGCTTTCATTTACAACGGTTCACTGGCTAAAGGTGATAGCGAAAATCGTAACGTACAAATATACCTTGATTTAGAAGATGCTTCGGCTCTCTATGCGCCCGACTGGCCGCCGGTGGAGAGGCTAACCGGTCTGTTGACCATCAACCCTAGCCAGAGCGCGCTCACACTTAGTTCAGCTGCGGTACAGGGTGTAGATTTGTTCGATGCGCAGATTGATATACATACCAGCGAACAGAAGAGCTTTATTGATATTGAATCAAAGCTGGTCAGTAGTTTTTCTGATGCGCTGAGTTTTTTGCAGCAAACGCCAGCCGGCGTTGCTGTTACCGGTATTTTGGGTGAGTGGACTGGCAGTGGTTTGTTACAAGAGGCCGCTTTGAGTTTGCGTGTGCCACTAGGTACTAATGAGCGAGCGCTTGACGATCTGAAGTTTACTGCAGTACTCGACAACGTAGCATTGCAAATGAACAATTTGGAGCTTGAGCTAGAGCAGGTGCGCGGCCCGATTGCTTATAGTTTGGCGAACGGATTGGAGTCTAAAGGTTTGCAGGCAACATTGTGGCAGCAGCCTTGGCTCATTAAATTGGGCGACCGTGGCACCTCAGGCTTGCTTCAAGCTGCGGACAATGTATTTATTGATGCGCAGGGTGCTGCCGAGATGGGATCTATTGGGCAGTGGTTGCAGCAGCCGGTGTTTGGTTTTGCCAGTGGCGTAGCGAATGTTGATGTGAGGCTCGAACATACCAGTATCAATAGTGAGCTCATGATCAGGAGTGATTTGAAGAATGTTGTTATCGACGCGCCGTCTCCTTTTTATAAGCCTGCGGCGCAAGCACTGCCGACGACTATAAAATGGAACCTCAGCCAGAAGAATCAGCCGTTGTCATTACAGTTGCTTGATGCATTACAAGGACGCTTCGAATTTGATAACTTTGCTCTGGATGGCGGTGTGATAACACTTACTGACCCTGATGAATTCTTTAATGATGAATTCAATTTCTCGCCCGACTCCGGCGCTAGCGCCGCTGTGCAGAGTTCTGTTGATGAGAATAGTTATGAGCTGGGAGCGCTGGTAATCAATGGCAGGCTCAAGGAATTTAATTTGACGGCCTGGCAACGCGCGCTAGATCGTTATCAAGGTTATGAGGAATTGCTCCAGTCGGCTAGTTCAAGCATGCAAAGTGCTGCCACTGATGGCGCACCACTGAGCTTAAAAGGAAAGGATTTGCGCATTGATCATGCGTTGGCGTTTGATCAGGATTTCAATGATGCGGTTGTCAGTTTTGCTGAAACCGAAGATGAAAGTGCTTGGCAGTTTGATCTTGAAAGCGATGTTGTTAAGGGCCTCATCATTTTGCCCTCATTTTATTCGAATGCCGAGAGTCCACTGAGTGCGGTCGTTGCTAATGCGACAGTTGATGCGCCCGGTCTATCGGCAGTTGCGGTCACTAACAAAACATTGATGGACCTTGATCATTTGCCCAATCTTCCTGAATTGAGTGAGGTTGGTCGTCGAATAGTGCTGGATCTTGATTATTTGCGCTTTTCTCGTCGCCCTCCCGCAATTAAAAGCGAGGCCTCGTCGTCTGAGCCCGCCGCATTGTTAGAGCCGGCTCAGTTGCAGCCTTTGGATGTGAGTATTGATAATCTCTATGTGGGCGAGCAGAGTTATGGCGCTTGGAATTTTCTGCTTACCAGCAGTAGTAACGCGGTTTTAGCGCATGATATTCGCGCCCAATTTTCTACATTAACGTTTCGTTCGGATGAGGATGATGGGCTGCTGTGGGCCTATGACGAGCAAGGAGCCATGGTGTCGGCACTTAATCTGCGCGCGAGCAGTGAAGACTTCAGTCAGTTTTTAGATCGCATGGTTAAGAATGAGGGGCAGCTGCCTATGCATGCCAAACGTCTAGAGGCCGATTTGTCTTTGTCCTGGTCCGGTGCGCCTGAGCAAATATCTTTGCAGGGCCTCAACGGCGACTTAACGTTTTCTTTTAAAGAGGGAAGATTTTTTCAGGCTTCGGAGTCGACTACGGGATTTTTGAAGCTTTTAGGTTTATTTAATTTCGATTCTTTGGTGCGGAGAATTCAGCTTGATTTTACTGATGTCTATAAGCAAGGTTTAAGCTTCGATGAGATGAAGGGTGAGTTATTGTTTTCAAATAATCTCCTGTCGTTTGCTGATGTGCCCATTCAGGTTACATCACCCTCTAGCAAGTTCAGCATGGCAGGTGCGATTGATATGCGTCAATCAACCATTGACGCTGAACTGATTGCAACGATGCCCGTGGCCAATAATTTGCCTTGGATTGCAGCATTGGCAGGAGGCCCTGCGGCGGCGGCGGGGGCCTTTATCGTCACTCGGGTATTGGGCGATCAGTTTGATCAGTTGTCTAGCGCGGCTTACAGTGTGCAGGGTCGCCTTGATGACCCTAAGGTTAAGTTTGAGCGCTTATTTGATAATGAAAAAACCAAGTCTCAAGCAACCACAGCGTTGCCCTAATTAATTAGTAGAGGTTGCTTGCCTACCTACCTACCTACCTACCTACCTACCTACCTACCTACTAGCTGTGGTGATCGCACTATACCTCCGCCTTATTATAAGCGTTAGAAGAGAGGCTAGTGCGGCAAATCCGATTAGAGGCAGGATGGGCACAGCTTCACTGCCGGCATCGGGGTCTAGTGGGGCATAGTCGGCGCCGTCGAGCACGCCATCGTTGTCGGTGTCACTGTCGTTTGGATCGGTGTCGATGCCGGGCGTATAGTTGGAAGGGTCGCCATCACGGTTAACTTCAATGAAGTCGGACATGAAGTCTTCGTCGGAGTCGGCGTTTTCTGGGTCGAGCCCCAGACTAATTTCAACAGCATTAGCTAGGCCATCGCTATCTGCATCACCGGTCAAATCGACCACTAGAGTCATCGTGTCCAAGCCTGTCTGACCGCTATTGTCAGTGACGCTCGCCGTTATTAAATGGACCCCATCGCTAAGTGAGGGGTTGATGGCCGCGCCACTCCCTATCGGTCCATCGATGGATGAATTCCAGCTAACGCTACCGCTTAAATCGCCTTGCTCAAAATCGCTCGCAGTGGCAGTCAGAGATTGTGGTGCGCTATAAAAAATGGCGTTTTCAGCGGGAGAAGAAATCGTTGTCTCAGGGGGTAAATCATCGGTTACCTCAAGGATAAAATCGATAGCGCTGGTTGGTGTGCTGCCATCATCAGCTGTTAGGGTAATGATGGTTGACCCGGTCGAGTTAAGATTGGGTGCTATGTTGAGAGTGCGGAGTCTGCCCGTGCCGCTAAGGACGATATTATTATTGCTGACAACCGTTGTGTTGGATGAGTTACCCACTATGCTCAAGCTGCTTGGGTCAGTGTCGTTATCCATCACTGTGAAATCCACCGTAAGAGTTTGGATGTCGCGCAGGAGTTGATTGTCTATCGTTGAGATGACGGTTTCTTGGTTGGCTTGTATGCTCCACCCCATATCGGCTAGCACATAGGTTGCTAAGCCAATATTGCTAGCGGTGCCGGTTTGTTGGTGTTCCATCAACTGAAAGGGTTCAAATGCATTGCTAAAGTGCGAGACAGAGCTGAACGTTGATAGGGTCGATGGTGCATAGAGTCGGGCATGCCCTTGATTAATGCCATCGGTTAACCCCCCTAAATTGTTCTGTACATGGTTACCGATAAAATGGAGGTCAGGGTCATCTTTGGCCGAAGCTGCACGTTGAGAGTTCGTCATATTAGGCCATATTTTTCCAAGGCTATGATCTTCGATGTTTAACATGTAAGCATCGTCGCTCCCGCTTTGCTTGGCGCCGCTAGTTAAGTTGACTCGCGTTAGAAAACCGATGCCATGCATTACCTCATGCAATACCGTGGTTAGAAAATCAATATCGTTACTGGGCGGATTGCCGTCTAAACCATAGTACCAATTGCGGTTATCAAGGCAGCCGCTATTGTTATCGACGCTGCTATTAAATGTCATTCCCATATCGTCAGTCGACGGATTGAGGTCTGCGCCAGATAAACTGTTGGCTTGAGCCTGTGAATAAAAAGTATTACTTAGAGGCGTGCCCAAAAAGTTTTGATGAAACCCGTTGGGCCCTGCAAGGCCGAGTATGCCTGATGTGGCATCGCAAGTTAGTGGGTCAAACTTAGCTTCAATGCTAATGGGCACGGTGCTATTGATGACACTAGCGACAAGCGCAGCAGCATACTCAAAGACTATAACTCTTTGCTGTCCCACTGTGTTGCCAATATTGCCGCCAATGGGCAGGGAGGGGGTTGGATCGTTTAAACCCTCGTTTGCATCGTCACTGTTATTAAGGGTAATCGTTGTTGCCATCACCGATATTGGCATACCCACAAGAGCAAAGAGCAGGGCAACTAGCCCTAATTGATGGTTTTTTTTGTTTGTAATGATTGCCATGAATGCTCGGTTTTTTGATTTATTGTGCGGCGATTTTTTCTGGCAGTGGTTGCATAATATCGGCGACCACCGTGTTGTTGTCATCATCTATAATGGCAATCATGACTGACGAGGAGCGATCTGATAAATCTATAAAGCTGCCATGCACTGCTGGTGTTTTTTGTGGTGGTTGATTGTTTGGGCGCAGGTAGTTATTGATCTCATCGCGCACGGTGGGCAGTAGTCGTCGATCGATTAGCTCTGCTAGATCCTGTTCGCTCAGTGGACGGTTTGTTGTATTCAATAACGCAGACTGATTTTTATTGTCTGACGCGATTTTTTCTTTGGTGTTGGGTTGCTCGACTGCAGCGCTGGCTTGAATATTATTGGCATGGATTTGAGGCGGCTGATCGCTCGTTACTTTAGGCTTGAGCATAAAGTGCCAGCCACTACCGATCAATACTGCCAGCAATAAGCCAAAAGCTAATGATTGCACTAAGCTGGGTTTTCTCATGATCAGGTTGATTGACTATCTTTTTGTTATTTGGAAATCGCTAAGTTAGCAGTCTAGGGGGCGCTGTGCAACAGGGAACATAGCGCTGAGGGTTGGGTTTGTGTAAGACCCGCGACTGGCCTCACCTATTATGAAGCCCAGCAAACGCCGATGAACGCTTCTCAAACCTAATCAGCGACTTTGGTGCTAGTTTGTATGATATCGCGCACGTAGGTATAAAGTTTGCGCGCTGATGCAGGGGCTCGGGCTGAAGCGGGTTCTTGTTGTTTTAGTTCGTGAGCGCACTGTCGGCGAATTTGGCGTAGCCACTGTCTGTCGGCTGTTGGATACTGCAAGATAAACGCTTCTATGGAATTTGAATCCTCACCGAGTATCCGGTCACGCCATCGCTCACATTGATGCAGTTCATCGATCTGCTGAGCGCTTTGGTTATTTAACTCTTTAAGTAACTGTTCGCAGCGCTCAATAAAAAGCGGGTCCTCCTTGCGCATTAGTTTGCCAATGTATTGCATTTGACGACGCAAAGCCTCATTTTTTTTAGTTATGCGGGCAAGCGCAATGGCATCGACTAGTGAAGTGGAGGGGTTTAGGTTTTCGACGAGGCCGAGTTTTAAATCAACGAGTTCGGTGCCTAGTTTTTGCAAGCGATGCATCTGACGTTTGCGCTCGCTTTTGCTAACGGCGTCCGGGCCTTCATTACCACTAGCATCAGTGGGTGATGATTTGTCAGAATCAGATATTTTGGTCTTGCTCAATGAATATGTACTCTGTAGCTGGTTACTGGTTGGGTAAGTCAATCACTACGCGTAGAACAGGGTTGCTAAGCCAAGAAATGACATAAACCCTACCACATCAGTCACGGTTGTGAGCGCGACCCCGCCCGCTATTGCCGGATCAATATTTAATTTACGTAAAATTAATGGCAGGGTTGCTCCTGCCAGTGCAGCGGTAATAAGGGTAATAATCATTGCTGCGGCAATGATGAATCCAATAGTTGTATCATCGAACCATAGGGCTGCAGCAACGGCCACAACGCCACCCCACAAAACTGCATTGATGGTACCAACAATTAATTCTCGGTTAACAATCCAACGGGAGTTGTGTTGTTCGATGTGGCCCACCGCGAGGCCACGAATAACAATAGCTAGTGTTTGCGTACCGGCAACACCGCCCATACTGGCTACGATAGGCATGAGGATGGCTAGTGCGACCACTTTGTCTATAGCATCATGAAAAAGATTAATGACCGAGGCTGCTAAAAAGGCCGTCATTAGGTTGATACCCAGCCAAATGGCGCGCCGCGGCGTTGTTTTAGCGACGGGCGAAAAAGTATCTTCCTCTTCATCCAGACCTGCCATCCCCATGAAGGAGTGATCGGCGCCTTCTCGAATGACATCAACAATATCATCGATAGTAATACGACCGAGTAACTTCCCTTGCTCGTTGACTACCGGAGCCGATACCCAGTCATTGCGCTCAAAGCGCATAGCGATATCACTTTCTTCCATCAATACCGGAATTGTTTCAGTTTCTGTGAGCATAATTTCGCGCACTGTATTTTGCGGATCTGAAACAAGTATTTTGGTCAGCGGCAAGATGCCGATAAATTCATCTTTACGATTAACTACATAAAGATTATCGGTCATATCGGGTATTTCATTGTGGCGGCGCAAGTATCGCAGCACCACGTCTAATGTGTGCATTGGCCGAACCGTAATGGTGTCGGTGTTCATCAGGCCGCCGGCTGTATTCTCCGGATAATGAATGGCTTGAGCAATGCGTTGACGATCTTGCACGCTCATCGACTGTAGGATTTCTTGAGTTACTTTGTTGGGCAGTTGCTGCAGAATATCGACCAGATCATCGGTTTCGATGTCGGCTGATAATGCCGCAAGTTCTTTCAAGTCCATAGTTGCGGCGAATTGCCCCTGCAATTCATCGCTGAGGCAGGCGAGTACTTCGCTACGATTATCTTCGTCTAGCAGCGACCAGAGGATGGCTCGCGAGTCGGGCGGTGACGATTCGATCAGGTGAGCAGTGTCTGCGGCTGGCAGACGATTGAGCATGTATCGTGCCTGCTGAAAGGTGCCCGAGTCGAGTAAGTCAGAGACTTCTTGGCTTAGTGAGGTCGTTATTTTCTCGGCGATTCCTGAGGGCATAATTGTTGCCATTCATAGTGGTGCTTGTTCGGATTGTCAAAGAGCCGCCGAAATGACTCAGGGCTTTGTCAGTAGTTGCGTTGCAGCAAGCCTACGCGTGGTTGCAATCCGCCAGCTGGGTTTTGCAAAGCTAGCACAACAAGTATGGTTCAAAGAGAAAATGCCAACAAGGTTTGATGCAGTCAACATTACCAAATGTAGCGGCGAACCACAGGCGCCTATATCTCGACTGGGGGTGGGATAAAGCAATATGTTGGGTTGGTGGTTTACTTGGTTGGCTAGAGAGGCTAAGCCAGCGTTTTATTATTTATCTTCGCCAAATCTTTCAGCAATGACTTGTTCAATAGCAACGGCGGCCGCTTCCTCGTCTGGCCCGTTAATTGAAAAGCTTAGTTCACTGCCAAAGGGCGCGGCTAGCAACATGACTGACATAATGCTTTTGCCATTAGCCTTGGTGCCTGCATGCGTGATGGTGACTTCGCTAGCAAACTGGTTGATAACATCGAGTAGCCGGTTGGCAGCTCGAGCATGTAATCCCAGCTTATTGATAAGTGTCAGCTGTAGAGTAATCATCGTTTTGTCTCGAGTCTTTCGAGCTCTCGATGCCTAACTTGAACTTCAGTAAGGTGTTCTTGAAAGTATTTGAAGAGCTGTTCGGCAATATAAACCGAGCGATGACGTCCTCCGGTACAGCCAATCGAAACGGTTAAGTAGCTACGGTTGCCTGCACGAAAGCGAGGGATCCATGTATCTAAATAATTTCGAATGTCATCCACCATGCTGCGCACATCTGCATGTGCATGCAAGAATTGTTGTATCGCTGTATCTTTTCCTGTGAGCGCTCGCAGCTCCATTTGCCAGTATGGATTGGGAAGGCAGCGCACATCAAATACCAAATCGGAGTCAATGGGTATGCTGCTTTTAAAGCCAAATGACTGGAACATCACGGACAAACCTTTGCCGCTAGTTTCTCCTATACGCTGCTCTATTAATTCGCGCAATTGGTGTAGGTTCATCGTAGTGGTATCGATGCTCAAGTCAGCCATCGACGCGATGCTGTCTAGACGTTGTGATTCTACGGCTAGGGCTTCAGGTAGAGACACGTTTGCGTTACTTAGTGGATGTTTGCGCCGAGTTTCTGAGAAGCGTTTTATGAGTGTGTCGTCTTTCGCATCGAGAAACACTACGTTAATGTCAAAGTCACCAGGAATTTTTTCTAGTAGGGCGGGAAATCGTGAGAGGTCAGAGCCGATGTTGCGCGCATCAATCCCAATAGCAAGTTTCATATTCTGTGTGTTGGTCGCATGCTGATGACCGGCTTGCGCATGGGACGCGAGGGCGGGCATCAAGCCCACGGGTAAGTTGTCTACACAGTAATAGCCCATGTCCTCAAGCGTGTTGAGTGCTGTACTTTTTCCTGAGCCAGAGCGACCGCTAATGATGATGAGCTTCATACTGTCATTATGACCTGTGAGGCGCCGTTGTGGCGATAGCTAATATGACTATTATCGCCTGCGCTGCGGGATGCCGTTGCGTAAGCTAGTCGCTGCAGCTGAAAATCCTTAATCGGGCTTAATGGAGTTGCTGTCATCACTTTGCAGACTCAATTTTTATCGATGTATTTCGATTCGGTGATTTTTAAATAGAGCTCGTTATTATTGTGCGCGCTTCGAATACTTTGCCGTATATCGGGCGCGCTGAGTAATTCTGCCAGTGCAGCGAGTATTTCCAAATGTTCATCCAGAGCATCTTCGGGCACAATTAATGCGCATAGCATGTTTGAAAGATGTTGGTCTCGCGCGTCAAAATCGACATCTTCGGTCAGTGTGATGAGTGCGCATAGTGGCCTGGTACAGCCACTAATGCGGCAGTGTGGCAGTGCAACGCCGTGCTCAAGGGCTGTGCTGCCTAGCTTTTCACGTGCGCTTAGAGCCTCGAGAATGACATCTTGGTTGAGTTCGGAATCGGACTCGGCAAACACTCCTGCACACAGTTCAAGCGCTTTTTTTTTGCTGCTTGCTTGTTGGTTCAGGCAAATTCTCTGTGGGGACAAGACTTCGCGGATCAGCGTGCTTCTATTTTTCAAGGCAATAGTTCAACAGGGAGGCTATAGGTTTATCGGCAATGCAGTGCAGATTGATGAGGAGTATTACTCTTCATCAGGAATCTGCTTCACACTATTTCGTTTGTTTTTTCCTTGAATTTTTTCTTTGTGCTTAATGACCTGTCTATCCAGCTTGTCTGCTAGGCCATCAATCGCAGCGTACATGTTCTCATCATGATCGTTAGCAAACAAGTCGGCGCCTGATACGTGTACTGAGGCCTCTGCCTTTTGCACTAGTTTTTCGACAATGAGCGTTACATCGATGTGCGTGATATTATCAAAGTGACGCTCCAGGCGCCCTAGCTTATTTGTGACGTATTCTCTTAATGAATCGGTTACTTCAACATGGTGACCACTGACGTTGATGCGCATGAGCAACTCCTTAAATTGATGAGAGAGATTGTTTGGGTGCAGAGAGGCAAAAAGCTGAATATGTTGGCTGCTGCATTTGATAACGCAGCAATAATATTGCGGGGATTTTTCTAGTTAATTGGGTTCTAATTAGCAAGTTAAAGGCAGAGAGGCTATGGCTGCAGCGGCTTAGTCGAGATAGGATACTCAGGGTTTTTATAACGTAACGCTCCTATAGCCCACTAATATAATTAACCATACATCTGCTAAAAAATAGCAGCGTAATCAATACCAATCCCTTTTACGCGGGCGTCAAATACTGATTAATAAGCTAAGAAGCCACTGCAATCCATGGTTAAAATCGTACCGTAAAAGCCTGGTTAAGCCAACTGATATTTTGTTTTTTTAAATATAAATTATTTTTAGGACTATTGGCCGGCACAATTTTGATATTGGTCTATAACAAGCGCTTTCGTTCGTTGGAGGGAGCTATTGACATAGACTCGCGGTATTTTGCTATGGTGCGCCGCGCTACTTTAATCCCTTTCTCATCTAAGACTTTGGCTATCTTGTTATCACTCAGAGGCTTACGCGTATCTTCTGCGGCAACTAACTTTTTAATGATAGCGCGGATTGCTGTAGAGGAAAATTCTCCGCCTTCTGCCGTTGCCACATGGCTTGAGAAAAAATATTTTAGTTCAAATATTCCGCGCGGCGTGTGCATATATTTTCTGGTAGTTACCCGAGAAACGGTCGATTCATGCATGTCTACATCGCGAGCTATATCCGCTAATATTAGCGGCTTCATCATTTCTTCGCCTTGCTCAATAAATTCTTTTTGGTGAGCAACAATTTTTGAGGCAACTTTGAGCAAGGTTTCGTTACGGCTATGTAGGCTTTTAAGAAACCATTTTGCTTCTTGCAAGTTGTCCTTTAAAAAGTTGTTATCAGCGCCATTGTCAGCGCGTTTAATTAAGCCTGCATATTGGCTATTGATTTTAATTTTTGGCGCAATACTTGGGTTGAGTTCGACGACCCATTTTTTTTCATCTTTTTTTACATAGACATCAGGCACGATGTATTCTGCGGTATTTTCCTCATACCAATCGCCTGGTTTTGGATTGAGGCTGCGAATGAGCTCTATGACTTCACCTAGCTCTTTTTCTTTTAGTCGCGTGCGGCGCATGAGCTGGGTGAAATCGCGGGCAGCTAGCAGTGGCAAGTGCCGATGAATAATCATTGCAGCTTGTTCGCGCCAGGGGGTATCGGCAGGATATTGTGCGAGCTGCACCATCAGGCAGTCTTGAAGATTGAGGCTGGCAACGCCTAAGGGGTCAAATTGTTGAATTCTGTGTCGCACGGCCTCTATTTCATCGAGCTCAATCTCAAACTCAGGATCGAAACTGGCTAGCAGATCTTCGCAAGTAGTGGACAAAAGACCGCTGGGCAGCAGCGCATCAATAATCGTTTCGGCAATCAGTCGATCGGTATCGCTCATAGGGGTCAGATTGAGCTGCCATTCAAGATGCTCACTTAATGATTCGCTGTGCGCCTCTCTGTTTTCTAGGTCGGGCATTTCGTTAAATGGCTGGCTGGTGTTTTGTCCGGGGCTGGCAGGTAGTGCTGAGGTGTAGATTTCGTCCCATTTGGTATCGATAGGCAAATCTTCAGGGATGTTCTCTTGCCAGTCAGAGTTTTCATCCGCGGTCTCGCCTGCGCTATCTGCAGCTAGAGTCAGCGTGCTCTCGTCGGCGCTGTTAGCGGAGGTATCGCCGGTAGCATTTTGCTCTTGCTCGGCCTCGCCGGATTCACTCACGCCCTCTGAATCTTCAGAGACCTCCAGCATGGGGTTGCTTTCAAGAATGGACTGAATTTCTTGCTCTAAATCGAGTGTTGATAGCTGGAGCAGCTTGATCGCCTGTTGCAGCTGCGGGGTCATCGTTAAGCTTTGACCCAATTTTAGCTGTAGCGATTGCTTCATATTGTACTTAGGCTCATTGTGTGAACGGTGTTTTGGCTATGATATTGGGTAGATTACCTATGCTGGTATTGCCAAGAGAGACACTCTCAGGACAATCACATTAAACCAAAGTGTAGCCCTGAGATCGTCGTTAGGCAAGAGTGGTGCCAACATTTAAAAAGCTTGACTTTTTAACGGTTTGTAAGGGAAGTTCTGCTCAGAGGCCATGCAAAAAGTGGCTAAGCAAGAAATCAGGGGGCTTAGGCTTGGAGTATGAGGTTACAGGTTGAACTCATGACCTAAATAGATATCGCGCACTTTTTGGTTTGCCAATATGTTCTCGGTTTTACCTTCGGCGATAACTTCTCCCTCCCCCACAATATAAGCCCATTCGCACAAATCGAGCGTTTCGCGAACATTGTGGTCGGTGATGAGTACACCAATACCTCGATCGCGCAATTGATAGACAATATTTTTAATGTCATTGACTGAAATGGGGTCTACCCCGGCAAAGGGCTCATCCAGCAACAAAAACTGCGGATCGCTTGCAAGCGCGCGAGCAATCTCAACACGGCGACGCTCGCCGCCCGACAGTGACATGCCCATACTGTTGCGAATGGCCTCAAGCTTAAATTCACTGATTAATTCATTGGTTCGTGTGATGCGCTGCTTGCGGGTAAGGGTGGGGCGTGTTTCGAGAATAGCCAGTATATTTTCATAGACGGTGAGCTTGCGAAATACTGACGCCTCTTGCGGCAAATAGCCAAGACCTAGCTGTGCACGTTTATGCATAGGCTTATTGGTCAGGTCCTGAACATCACCATTGTCTTCAATGGTGATGCGGCCGCTATCAGCCGAGACGATGCCGGCAATCATATAAAAGCAGGTGGTTTTGCCTGCGCCGTTAGGGCCAAGTAGGCCCACAATTTGACCGCTGTGTAGCTCTAGCGAAACATCCGTAATGACGCTGCGCTTGCGATAGGACTTAGCCAGGTTGGCTGCTTTAAGAATACTCAATTTTTTTTCCGTAGTAGTCTGTCAAGATGCTAGATCTAATGTCGAAAAACCCGCGGTGAGGTGCCCCGGCATTTTCTTTTTACATGATTAGAACATTTTGTTTGGCTGAGACGACCTTGTAATGATTGCCTTGCCTTTTTTTAGTCGCCAGTATTAAAGAGAATGCCTGCGCCGGGGGTGATCACAGTGCGAACTCGATCACTTTTTCCTGATGTTTTTTCTCCACCGGCTTGTGCTTTGACGCGTTTTTCAGCGATGAAATATTCTATTAGCTCACCGCTAACGCTTGAGCCTTGTTGCACCAGTGAGGCGCTATTTTTTAGTATGACGATGCCGGGTTTTAATTGGTAGTCAATTTTCTGAGCTTGGGCAATAATGCTATCGGCTGGGGTGGTTGCCTGATGGGTAAAAATAGCAGGCTTGCCACTGGCCGATATTTTCTCGACAGATCGCTTGTCTGAACTGCCGACACTAATAATATGAACCAGATCAGCTTTGATGGAAAGGGCTCCCTGAACAATCGCCACGTTGCCCTTGTAGGTGGTTATACCAAGCTTTTCGTCTTGCTCTGCGCTATCAGCTTCAATTGAGATAGGAGCCTGGGGTTTGGCTTGTGTTTCTTCTGGTGGGCTTGCTATTGTTTGCGCGTAGCTTTTAGAAGCAGAAAATAGCATTACCAACACCAGTAAAGCGAGCAGCGTTGTGTATGTTCGTGGTTTTTTTTGAGAAAAAAAAGTTGCAAACGAAAGCGTTTTTGCTCGTTTACTAGCATGCGTTTGTGAGTGGGTTGTTTTTTTATAGTGCATAAGTTTTTCAATTAAATCATTAGGGTTGGATGACGCTTTTGACTTTAGACATGAGCTTCCATCGCTGGTCGGTTAGGTTACCTTGTAGTCCATGCGAAGTGGTTGATGACTTTAGCCCCACGATTTCAACGTCTTCGCGCGTTAAGATTTGCTTAGATTCGGTAAGTAGCAACAGCTTTTCGGTAAGTAAAAGAGCATCATTGCTGATGTCTCTGAGTCTGACATTGCCAATAAGTTCTGTGTTTTGATTGGCCTCATCGGTTACAGCAGAATTGGCATTGAGTTGTGCTATGACTCGCCCTTCACTAAATACTTTTATGTTGGGCTGGTTGGCTTTGACAATAACTTTATATTTGTTGTCGTTTTTACTAAACAAAGGTGATGAATCGTCAAAACTATCATCCTCGTCGACTGCGCCGATGGGTTTTAGCTGGGTAAAGTATTCTGCGCGTCCGCTAGTAAATTGATGGCTGATATTGCCGTCACTATCAAAGTGTTTTATCAATAAGTCTGTGCCAATCCGGTCGGCCGTATCAATGCCATTATTGTTGAAGGCCGAGTTATTAGCGTTGGGTTGAAATATTTGTGGTGGCGCTATGCCTAAGTTGACCATATACGCAATAACAACGAGCAGGCTTAGGGCGCCTGTGATGGCACTAATATTCTTTGGTAGTCGTCTGCGTTCTTTGTTCATTGTTTGTGTGCTGTTCAAGGGCGCGGATTATAAGTAGCGGGCAATGACATCGTCATAGTAGCCGTTGGCAGTTAATAAAATATCGGCCACCTCTCTTACTGCGCCACTACCGCCGCTATTGCTACAGACCCAGTCTGCGTGTTGTTTGATGGCGGGATAGGCGTTGGCGACGGTGATGCCAAACCGGCAAAATCTTATTGCTGCGAGGTCAGGTAAGTCATCGCCCACATAGGCGGTCTGTTCTTTTGAGAGGTTGAGCTGGGCCAGTAGTTCCATGAGCGCAGTGAGTTTATCTTCGCGACCCTGTACAACATGTTTGATGCTTAGTTCGGTTGCGCGCTGCTCAACAATCGCCGAGCTTCTGCCGGTGATGATGGCGCATTCGATCCCGCAATCGCGCAGTAGCTTGATGCCTAGTCCATCGAGTATAGAAAAACTTTTGAGGGATTCACCCTGCTGCCCAAAGTACAATTTCCCATCAGTCATAACACCGTCGACATCTAGCGCGAGCAGCTTAATGCCGCGTGCTTTGGCTAGTGTGTTTGCATCGGCCTCTTTTTGCTTCATGTCTTATTTGCTCAAGTGGTTATGGTGTCAATTGAGAAGAACGAGTTGCGCAGCGTTTAATCTATTGATTAAGCGATGCCCGCACGTATCAATGCATGCAGATGCACCACCGCGCAAGGTTGATCGTTTTCATCAACGACAACCAAGCAGCTGATTCGATTGTCTTGCATTATTTTCAAAGCCTCGGCGGCCAGCTTGTTGGGGGTGACCGTTTTGCTGCCGATGGTCATCACACCTTTGATTTGTGTGGCATGGATGTCGTGGCGTTGATCGATGGTACGGCGCAAGTCGCCATCGGTGAACAGCCCGCATAGTTTGCCATTGTCGACTACAGTGGTCATACCTACGCCTTTATTGGATATTTCATAAAGCGCATCGCTCAGCAGCGTGTTGGGTCCAACCTGCGGGAAGTCTGTTTGCATCACATCGGCGACTTTAAGCAGCAGGCGTTTGCCCAGCGCTCCGCCGGGATGAGAAAAAGCAAAATCTTCAGCGGTAAAGCCTCGTGCTTCTAACAGCGCGACGGCTAGTGCATCGCCCATAACTAAGGTTGCCGTGGTGCTGGAGGTCGGTGCGAGGCCTAGCGGGCAAGCTTCTTGGGCAACACTCACATCGAGGTTGGCGTCCGCGGCTTTGGCTAATCGCGACAATGGATTGCCCGTAATCGCTATCAGCGGCGCCCCCATGCGCTTGATTAGCGGTAGCAGCGAAATAATTTCTTCGGTTGAGCCTGAGCCCGAGATGGCAATGACTGCATCGTTGTTTGTAAGCATGCCCAAGTCGCCATGACTGGCTTCGCCTGCGTGCATGAAAAATGCTGGACTGCCGGTGCTGGCTAAGGTGGAGGCAATTTTGTTGGCAATGTGGCCTGATTTGCCCACGCCAGTGACTACGATTCTGCCGCGGCTTTGCAGTAGGATTTCGCAAGCACGCGAAAATGTCCCGTCGATGCGTTTTTCAAGTGCGGTTATTGACTCAGATTCGATACTGATGGTTCTGAGTGCCGATTCAATAAAACTACTCATGTCGCTTCTATTACTAGGTGGATGAGGACCGAAGTTAACTGGGTCATTGATGCCGCGCCAGCTAATAGCGCTATTGACGCTTGAAACGGGCCCAGCATGGTGACATGCGATCAGGTTAACGTTGTTAGCACCCAATCAGCCCACATTGTAATTGCAAGGGCGCTAATGCGCTCGTGATTAGTTGGCAGTGCGGCTTTGCTGGGCATGAATGGCGGGTGCCAAATTAGGAGTCCGGGCGGCCATTAGGTCAGCGACGGGATGGTTTAGACGCTGCTAGCGTCAAATACTGGCTGTTGCTCGCTTTTGTTTGTTGCTGCGGCGGCTAGTGATTTTGAGCCACGATAACGGCATAGTAGCCAATATAAATAAGCAGGAATACGATGCCCGACGGCTTGCCAATAAAGCCCGAGTAGCCACGACTTTCGCGGGTTTTAAATATAATAATGCCTATTAAAAGGGCCGTCATCGCTACCATCGTTACGGTGTCGCGGCCAAATACCTGTAGGTCAAGTGATGTGGGCATTAGGAGCCCAGGTAGAGCCATTACAATAAGAATGTTGAGGATATTTGAGCCTATGATGTTGCCAATAGCCATTTCATGGTGGCCCTTAATGGCGCTAGTAATCGATGCTGCCAGCTCCGGCAAGCTGGTGCCAAGTGCCACGACGGTCAGGCCAATGATCAGCGGGCTGACGTTAAAGAACTCCGCCAGTGAGGAGGCGGCTTCAACAAGAAAGTCGGCGCTGATCAATAGCACCACTAGGCCGCCTAGCAGCCATAAAAACGATTGTTTTAGCGATAAGTCGGGTATCTCCTCATCGTCAACGGGGTAGTTTTCATCGGCACGGGCTTGTTTATGTAATTTTAAGTCGATCATCAAGATCACCGGAAGTGCGAAGGCGCAGCCAATCAAAACAATGCCTTCATAGCGCTCAAGTTGGTGGTCAAATAAAAATAGTGCTGCCAGCACCGTTGCTGCAGCCAGTAGTGGTACTTCGAGCCGATTGAGCCAGCGTGATACGGGCAGCTTGGCAAAGAGAGCCGTAACGCCCAGCACCAGGCCAATGTTGGCAATGTTGGAGCCAATAGCGTTGCCCACGCCCAGCGCAGGTACGCCCTCAAGTGCCGCGCCGGCTGAAACAACAATTTCAGGCGCTGAGGTGCCAAATGCTACGACGGTAAGGCCAATTAAGCCGGGCGTCATGCCTAAATGTTTGGCCAATGAGGCGCTGCCACCCACAAAATAATGTGAGCTCCAAATTAGCCCAGTTAGAGCGAGCAAGAAAACGAGCGATGCAATGAGAGGTGTCATAGTCGATGGGGTAGGTAAACTTTAATGGTTAAGCTCATAGCTATAGGTGAACAGCAGCTGGCTGTGCTTTGTTCAGTTTAGTGGGTTTGGCACAACAACCCTCGTCATTCTAATGGCATGAGGGCGTCTTACATTTATAAAAATGGTACTTATTTTCACGCTTTTTGGTAATTGCTACAAAGCCATCTTTGAGACAACGTGCGAAAATAGCGACGTTGTGTCTTTCCACCCAATTTTAATCAGTTTGGTAGTGGGCGCTCAACAGCCGCGAACATTGGCTGCTAGTTGCTGTCGATATTAGAAGCTTTGTTTGATTTGCTGCCGATTATTGCCCTGTTACTCAGCCTATGCTCGATGCACGAAGGCTCTGAGGGTGCCTGGCAGCTACTGATAACTGATGTGCAAGACTCAGAGGCACGCTTTGCTTTGCGTACTCAAGTGCAAAAGACTATACCGCAGTCAGGTAACAGACTCAAACGTAACGACTGCAAACTGTGTTAATTGGCTTTTGTGCTTACTGGACGCCAGGCAGGCTTGGGCAGCGCAATTAACGTTATAGAATAATCAGCGGTTTTTTGCGTGAAAAATCGCAAGGCGATATTTATGAAAGTATTTCAAAAAAGTAAATGGCTGGGCATGGTTGCATTGATAGGGCTGCTAGCGGCGGGTGGCAGTGCAGTCGTTGTGGCGCAAGAGCAGCAAGAGTCACTGGTAAGCGGCATTGAAGCCTCTGTAGATGTAGGCCTTTCGCAAAACCTGATGGCGGCCCATCAATTGGTTCAAAGTACTACGACTGATTTGATTGAATTGATTGAGCAAGCGCAAACCTATGTCGATGATGATCAGCCGCGGTTTTATCAAGCTCTAGGTGAATTGCTAAAACAATATGTCGATTTCGAATCTTTTTCACGCGCAGTTATGGGTAAGTATGCCAGCACTAAGCGGTTTGCAAGTTTATCTGCCGAGGAGCAACAGCAGCTTGAGATGCAGGTTAGTCGATTTAATGGGGTGTTCACCGGCGCACTGATCAATACCTATGGTAAAGGTCTTTTAGTTTTTGAAGGTGAGCGCATAGAGGTTTTATTGCCTTCTATAGAGGATGAGGCCTACGCATTAAAGGGCAAGGCAAGGATTAAGCAATTGATCTTTGGCGATCGGGTTGAGCCCTATGTTATTTACTATTCTTTGCGAAAAAATTCAGATGACGCATGGCGTATTCGAAACATGATTATTGAGTCATCGAACCTTGGCAAAATATACCGCAATCAGTTTGATAATGCCTACAAGGTGTATGATGGTGACATCGACCGCGTTATCGAAAATTGGGTCGTGGGCACCGAAACCGAATAATTCTTTACGGCACCAAATAGCCGCCGCAGTTTTTTATAAACACTAACGTCAGATAGATATCATGGAAAGTAAAATAGAAGATTTAATAAAAGAGCACCTGCAAAGTGATGTTCTTGAAGTGCAAATGGCGGGTAACCATTGCTCGATCACAGTAGTAAGTGCCGAGTTCGAAGGGTTGATGCCTGTAAAACGTCAGCAAAAAATTTATCAGTGTCTTAATGAGTTGATTACTTCGGGTGAAATTCATGCCGTAAATATCAAAGCAATGACGCCACAGCAGTGGCAGGCTACGCTAGCGAGCTAGCTCGCCCATTATTATCAGTGGCGCTTTAAAGATGACGCTTATAGCGTTGCGAAAAAAGCGCTTGGCAATTCGGCCGTCTTGATCGTTCGCTACGATTATTATGCTTAAACGAAGTTAATTTCCATGGAAAAATTATTAATTAGCGGACCTTCTCGTCTAGAAGGTGAGGTGCGTATTTCGGGTTCAAAAAACTCTGCGTTACCCATTCTTGCGGCTAGTTTGCTCAGTGAGGGCACGGTTCGCATAAGTAATCTCCCGCATTTAAATGATGTGACAACAATGATCGATTTGTTGAATTGTTTGGGCGTTGAGTTGTTAATTGACGAAAAGCTTGGCATTGAGATTCATGCGGCAAAAATTGATGAGTTTACTGCGCCTTATGAACTAGTGAAAACCATGCGCGCGTCGATTTTGGTGCTCGGGCCATTGTTGGCTCATTTTGGTCAGGCTAGGGTTTCTTTCCCCGGTGGCTGCGCAATTGGTAGCCGTCCGGTCGATTTGCATTTGCGCGGCCTTGAAGCGCTTGGTGCGACTATCAAAATAGATGGTGGTTACATCGAAGCAAGTTGCGAGAACCGACTGCGTGGCGCGCACATTTTTCTCGATAAAGTGACCGTGGGCGGTACCGAGAATATTTTGATGGCTGCAACGCTCGCCGAGGGTCGTACCATCATCGAAAATGCAGCGCGCGAACCAGAGGTTGTTGATCTGGCTCATTTTCTTGTGGCAATGGGCGCTAAAATCGAGGGCATTGGTAGTGCTACTTTGATTATTGATGGGGTAGAAAAGCTCGGTGATTGTGACTATAAAGTGATGCCTGACCGTATAGAAGCAGGAACGTTTTTAGTGGCCGCGGCGGCTACCCGAGGTCGAGTGAAGGTAAAAGATGTCGACCCATCTTCACTGGAGTCAGTGTTGGCTAAACTCGAGGAGGCGGGTGCTACGCTAGAGGTTGGCTCAGACTGGATATCGCTCGATATGGAGGGCCGTAAGCCTAAAGCCGTAGATATTCATACCGCGCCTTATCCTGCTTTTCCTACCGATATGCAGGCACAGTTTACTGCTATGAATAGCGTCGCAGAGGGCGTAAGTACGGTAGTTGAAACAATTTTTGAAAATCGTTTGATTCAAGTGCATGAAATGAATCGTATGGGTGCTGAAATAAAAATTGAGGGCAATACAGCTTTTATTGTGGGTACGGAAATGCTTACCGGAGCGCCGGTTATGGCTACTGACTTGCGCGCCTCGGCAAGTCTAGTCATTGCGGGTCTGTGTGCGCAGGGCGATACGCTGGTGGATCGTATTTATCATATTGACCGCGGTTATGAGTGTATTGAAGAGAAAATGCAGCTTTTAGGCGCTCGTATTCGTCGTGTGCCAGATTGAATGGCTGGCGCTGTTGTTTAAAGATATTTTGTGGCTTGAGTGATAGGAGAGTTTTTTGATTACCATTGCATTGACCAAGGGTCGAATCATGCAAGAAACATTGCCGCTTTTGCAGGCGGCTGGTATTACGCCGGCTGAAGATATTGCCAGCAGTAGAAAACTCCGTTTTGCTACTAACCAAAAAGATGTGCGCCTACTTGTTTTGCGCGGCGCCGACGTCATCACTTATATCCGGCGTGGTATTGCTGATATTGGTGTGGTTGGTAAAGATATGCTGTTAGAAGATGGCGGCGACGGTTTATATGAACTGGTCGACTTGAAAATTGCCTGTTGTAAATTAATGACAGCCGGTATCGCCGGAACATCTTCAGCCGTTTCGCCCGCGCGGTTGCGCGTGGCAACCAAATACACGAATTTAGCGCGAGTTTGGTACGCTAAAAAAGGTATTCAAATAGATGTTATTAAATTATACGGCGGCATGGAGTTAGCTCCACTGATGGGTTTGGCTGACGAAATTGTTGACATTGTTGATTCAGGCAAGACGCTGCTGGCCAACGGGCTAGAGTCTCGCGAATTTATTGCAGACATCAGCTCTCGACTAGTGAGTAACAAGGCGTCGATGAAGGTTAAGCACGCACAATTGATGCCTATCGTTGACGCATTATCGGGTGCGGTTAAGTAGCTTGGCGTAGTGCGTAGAATGCGTGTCTGACTTGATTGGTTTTTTTATGCCGAGCTTGAGTGCGCCGTGTTTTTTCGCCATGCGAAGGCTGGTAGAGGTAGAAATTCAAATGCTCAAACGGAAAATAGATCAGTATTATGAGTAACAATTCCAATCTAAACGGCGGGCCAGCGATTAATATATTGCGCTTGGATGCCGCTGCCGATGGTTTTTACGAGCAGTTAGACACGCTGGTTGCTTGGTCAGCCGTGTCTGATATCGAACTTGAGTCATCGGTCAAGGCCATTATGCTGGATGTTCGGACGCGCGGTGACGATGCGCTGCTCGATTATACTCGGCAATTTGATGGCTTTAGCTGTAAGACCATCGAAGATCTGCGCATTAGCCAGTCGGCCATGCATGATGCACTTAACAGTATCGATAAAGATCTGCGCTTGGCGCTTGAGTTATCGATGCAAAGAATAGAAGACTTTCACAACAGACAGCTACAGCAATCATGGCGGTACACCGATGCCACCGGGACGATGCTGGGCCAGCAAGTTACAGCGTTAGAGCGCGTTGGAATTTATGTTCCTGGTGGTAAAGCCGCTTACCCATCGAGTGTCTTAATGAATGCAGTGCCAGCTAATGTGGCCGGCGTTGAAGAAGTCATTATGGTATCGCCAGCTCCGGCCGGTGAGTTAAATCAAACTGTTTTGGCTGCAGCCGCTCTGGCTGGGGTAGATCACTTTTTTGCGGTGGGCGGTGCTCAGGCTATTGCCGCGCTGGCTTACGGCACGCAGAGCGTTCCTCGCGTTGACAAAATTGTGGGCCCTGGTAATCGCTATGTGGCAACTGCTAAAAAAATAGTTTTTGGTGAGGTTGGCCTTGATATGGTTGCCGGGCCGTCCGAAATCCTCATTGTCTGTGATGGAAAAACCAACCCTGACTGGATTGCGATGGACATGTTTTCGCAAGCGGAGCACGATGAGCATGCGCAAGCGATTCTTATTTCAACCGAGGCAGGTTTTTTTGCCAAAGTAAGCGCCAGTATTGAAAAACTGTTAGGCGGCATGGAGCGCAGTGAGATTATTGCAGCTTCATTGAATAATCGTGCAGCGTTCATTCAGGTTGCCGATTTGAACGAAGCGTTCCAGGTGGTCAATCGCATCGCTCCTGAGCATCTTGAATTATCGATCGATGATCCAGAGCAATGGTTGAGCTCGGTTCGCCACGCCGGAGCCATATTTTTAGGTCGCCATACGCCAGAGGCATTTGGTGATTACTGCGCTGGGCCAAATCATGTGTTGCCAACGTCCACGACGGCACGCTTTGCTTCTCCGCTGGGGGTTTATGATTTTCAGAAGCGCAGTTCTATTATTCAATGCGACCCGAAATCAGCGTCACAGTTGAGCCCCATCGCCTCGACGCTAGCGCGCAGCGAATCGTTAACCGCGCACGCGCGCTCGGCTGAAATGCGCAGCGGTGATGATGGTTAGTTGAGCTGACACTAGTTTAGCGCTGACGGTGTAGTTATTTTTTTACGTGGCTAAGTTTCAGTCTGGTGAATTTATTTTTTGAGAGAATGTATCAATGAGCAGCTTGTGGAGTCCATTTGTCAATTCGCTGAAGCCTTATGTGCCAGGCCAGCAGAGTGCTACGAGCGGCATTATTAAACTCAACACCAATGAAAACCCTTATCCACCCTCGCCGCGAGTTCAGGACACCTTGCGCCAGTTAGACGCCGATTTTTTACGTTTGTATCCTGACCCTGAGTCTACGGAATTGAGTGCCTGCATTGCCAGCTACCACAACGTTGAGGCGGGGCAGGTGTTTGTTGGTAATGGTTCTGATGAGGTTTTAGCGCATGCGTTCAATGCGTTTTTTCGGCAAGACAAGCCGTTATGCTTTCCTGATATCACCTACAGCTTTTATCCAGTCTATTGTCGCCTATACAATATTGATTTTAAAATGATACCGCTTGATGATAATTTCGTTATCGACTGGACGCGCTATCCTGAAGAAGCGGGCGGTATTATATTTGCCAACCCCAACGCGCCTACCGGTATTTTTCAGTCTGCTGACGACATTGAAAGGGTGCTACAAGCGCACCCCAATACTGTGGTCGTCGTTGATGAGGCTTATATCGATTTTGTAAAGCCCGATGCTACTGGCAGCGATCTTTCGGCGATACCGTTGTTGGCGCATTATCCGAATTTAGTAGTGACGCGCACTGTGTCTAAATCGCGCAGCCTAGCCGGCTTGCGAATTGGTTATGCGTTAGCGTCAGTTGAACTTATCGATGGTTTGAAGCGCGTTAAGAATAGTTTTAACTCGTATCCGGTAGATGCGGTGGCCAGCGCAGTGACGCAGGCTAGTTTTGCTGACGAAGACTACTTTCAGTCTACGTGCCAGCGCGTGGTCGACAATCGTGAGCAGTTGGTCGCAGCGCTTGCGAGTCTTGGCTTTGCGTCGCTTGATTCGTCGGCCAACTTTATTATGGCGCGTCACGCCACACGGCCATCGGCCGAAATATATGCAGCGCTGAAAGCAAGCAATGTGTGGGTGCGTTATTTCAATGCACCCAGGCTAAAGGATTTTATTCGGATTTCGATTGGCTCGGCCGATGAAAACGCTGAGCTATTGAGCTCACTTAAACGTATCTTAGCGGTCGATAATTGAGAGCCACTCCGTAGCGTAGTTGCCGCTTTGGCGACTTCATTATTTTTGTGACTAGTCGGCACCGCATATTAAGCGAGCACTGAGCAGTTGCGGCCCGTAGTCTTTGCGCGATACAGGGCTTTGTCTGCTCGTAAAATGAGTGAGCCGGGGGTTTCCTCTTTATTTAGCACAGCACTGCCAAGGCTTATGGTAAAGCTATGCGACTTATTCTCGCCAAATCCCAATGACTCAACGCGTTTGCGCAGACGTTCAGCCACTGCTTCAGCACCGTTGCTATCAGTATTACCCAGCAAGATTAAAAACTCGTCGCCACCAAACCGAAAAGCAATATCTGAATCGCGCGCAATCGCTCGGATAGCGTCGGCCAAGGCAATTATGACTTGATCGCCCGAGTTGTGGCCATATTGATCGTTAATGTTTTTAAACTGGTCGATATCTATCATCAAGACTGAGAGGGGCTGTTGGTAGCGTCGCGCACTAGCGACCATATTGGGCAGGGTTTTACCTAGGGCATCGCGGTTACCTAAATTGGTGAGGTAGTCGGCCTCAGCAGAGGCTAGCGTTTGCTGAAAGAGCACGGCGTTGTGCAGAGGATAAATAAGCGTGCTGATCGCCGCCTCGAGTACCTCAATATTTAATCCATCGATGCGGTTGCGCGAGTAGCACGTCAGTGTGCCCACCTCATGATCTTTTGTGTTTAGCTGATAGCAAAATGTGTGAATTGCATGTGCACCGACGCAGGTGGGTTTGCCAGCTGTGGGAATTTGTACCACCGTATCGATGATTGACGATGTTGGCCGCGCTTTTTCTACAGCAAATTCGACGCCCGCAATTCCAATGAGGTGCTCAAGTCGGCTAAAAAATATTTGCAGCAGGTTATCGACTTTAAGGCTCGTTTGAAGCTCGGTACACAAATAGAGGCGCAACTCGTTAATAAATTGAGTTTGTTCGGAGGGGAGTTTGCTGCGCGCATGATTGGCAGTCACTACCCCGCGATTGGACTGCTCGGTTTTTGTAGCGTCGCGCTTGCTGTGTACTAGTCGGCTGGTAGGCGTATTGGCTTCTTGCTTAATTTCGCTTGATTTTTCCATGCTGCGCCCGATCAGTAGTGGTGTTTTGGTGGCTGGGTTTTGCTTGTCATGGGGCTTCCTATTTTCCGGATGTTTGATGACCGCTATTGCCAGCAAGAAAAAAGTTCAGACCGGGGATTCGGTTGCGGTAATGCGTTGGTAAACCGTACCCGGAGGGATAATCGCCCGATCTTATTTTAGTAGGAGCGAAAATTGTGCCAGTTTATTGAATAAGTTCTTATCTAATTGATATTTATATATTTTTTATTTTTATTTTTGCTGATTTTTACCGTGTTTGGCATTTTTTTTTAGCTGGGCAGTGCTTGAGTCAAAAATATGACACGGGTGTGGCGTTGACACCATCGGCATGAATGGATCTGGGGGCCTAGTTAAGCTTTTTTGTGGCGGGGCCGTTAGCTGGATTGTTTAGAGGATTGTTTAGCGGGTTCTTGCGTCGAGTTGCTGCCCATTAATGTGGATGCTTTCATCACCCATTAAAAAGAGGTAGGCACCCATTATCGCCTCAGGTTGTGGCGTGCTGCTGGGGCTTTCGGCGGGGTAGGCTTGTCGGCGCATAGCTGTGCTGGTGCCGCAGGGGTTGAGTGAATTGACGCGAATGGAAGACGTGCTCTCCAGTTCATCGGCCCAGATTTGCATGAGCCCTTCAATGCCAAATTTTGCAACGGCATAGGCTCCCCAGTAGGCGCGACCTTGGCGCCCGACGCTGCTCGAAGTGAAGATGATCGATGCGTTCTCGGCAGCTTTGAGTGAGGGCATTAATGCTTTTGTGAGCAGGAAGTTACTCAATAGATTGACGTTGAGTACATCAGCAAAAGTTTTGCCGTCATACTGCTCCAGAGGCTTGAGTTCGCCTAAAATTCCAGCATTGTGTAGTACGCCGTGTAGGCCGCCTAAGTTATTTTGAAGTTGCAGTGCAATGTCTTCATAGGCCGACTCGTCAGTGGTGGCTAGATCAAACGGGACGATGGCCGGTTGCGGATCGCCATTGGCCTCAATGGCATCGTAAACTTCACTAAGGTGACTCTCAGTTTTGCCCAGTAGGATAACGGTAGCACCATGCTGCGCAAAGCTCAGTGCGGCGGCTCTGCCGATGCCCGCGCCTGCGCCAGTCACTAAAATGTTTTTTCCTTTAAGGAGGTCTGGGGTTGCTTGGTATGTAGAAAGATCGTCGGGTTGCGGCATGTCAGTGGCTCAAAGAGATTCGGTGATGCAATAGAAAGGCTCAAAGTTAGAAAGGATAAACAATTCAAGTAGTGTTTACCAATGCTGGCGCGAAGCTGGACTTATTTAATGAGGTGCAAAATTCTTTCACACAACTCGCCGGGAGTTTGTACCACGTAATCAGCAAGCCATAAGTTGGCGTCATCATCGGGAGCAAGATAGCCATAGCTCACTGCTATTGTACTCATGCTAGCAGCGTTGCCGGCTTCTATATCGCGCAGATGGTCACCAACATAAATGCAGCGAGATGCCTCAATGCCGAGCTCTTTGGCAGCCAGTACAAGCCCCTCTGGGGCGGGTTTGGGTTGTTTGACATGGTCGGGGCAAATTAACGTGGCGCAGTGTTCTCTTATGCCTAACGTTTCCATCAAGCTGTGTGCAAAGAACACCGGTTTGTTAGTGACCACGCCCCATGCAATACCGCGTTCTTCGAGCGTCTGTAAAAGATTTAATAGTCCGTCGTACGGTGCGGATGCAGCGCCTAGGTGTTGCTGATAACTATCAAGCAATGCCTGTCGATAGTTATCAAAGTCGGCGTGATGCTCGTCGGCGTCAAAGGCAAGCTTGGCTACGGCTATGGCACCATTGGTGACTTGCGCGGCAATGATTGCTGCGGGCAGGGGCGCCTTGCCTAGCTGTTGGCGTAGCTTATTGGCGGCCAGCACAAAGTCTGGCGCGGTGTCGACTAGGGTTCCATCGAGATCAAAAAGAACAGCTTGCATAAAGGCCTTGCTTTCCATAGGTGGTTGTTGAGTGCCGCGTGTGCGCTTGAACTGAATGCTGGTGGCGTTTAATCGTTGGTTTTAACGGCGTGCAGCAAGTAGTTTACGCTCAGATCGTGAGGATCCAGGCGGTATCGTTTGGTGAGCGGATTGTAAGCCATGCCAGTGCTATGGCTAAGGTCCAGGTTGCATTGTCTCATCCAGCGATGCAATTCCGAGGGTTTTAAAAATTTAGCATACTCATGGGTGCCTTTTGGCAGCAACTGTAATGCGTATTCGGCGCCGATGATGGCAAACAAATAAGCTTTTGGGTTTCGATTGATGGTGGCAAAGTAGAGGTGCCCGCCGGGTTTGCAAAGTTTTGCGCAGGCTGCAATGACGCTGCCAGGTTCGGGTACGTGCTCAAGCATCTCTAGACAGGTAACAATGTCGTATTGGCCGGGGCGAGCTTTGGCAATGGCCTCGGCAGTATCTTGTTTATATTCCACAGTAACGCCATTATCTGAGGCATGCTGGCGCGCAATATTGAGCGGCAGTTCACCCATGTCAATGCCTGTGACCTCCGCGCCCATTGAGGCTAAGGCTTCGCTCAAAATGCCGCCGCCACAACCAATATCGATGACCGATTGGCCGGCGACTGGCGAATGTTGGTTGATGAAGTTGACGCGCAACGGGTTGATTTCATGCAGTGGTTTAAATTCACTTTCGGTGTCCCACCATCGTGCAGCTAAGGCTTCAAATTTGGCTATTTCATCGAGGTCTACATTAGCGGTTTGCGCTTCGGTATCGTGCTCAATTGTTTTTTGTTCGCTAGTATTTTTTGTCATGGTTGATACGTTAACTATGGTGATGGTTTTGGGGTTAAATGGCGGTTTGTGATGCGGCTTGGTTAGCGTTTAGCTAATTTGTCGCGCCATGCTTTTGTGTTTGCAAGTAGCTCGGCGAGATCTATGTTCAACAGCTCTCTGGATCGAACGACGGCCTCGCCGTCAATCCATACATGATTCACGGCGCTGCCAGCTTGCGTGTAAATCAGCTGCGATATTGGATTGTGCACAGGCTGCATGCCAGGCTGGCGTGTATCAATGGCTATGATGTCGGCTTGCTTGCCTATGCTGAGGCTGCCAATTTGCTCACCCAGACCGAGTGCGTTGGCGCCGCCTTGGGTCGCTAGATGCAGGCTCTGCGTGGCGTTGAGTGCGGTGGCATCGCTGCTGTGGAGCTTGGCCTGCAGTGCCGCTAGTCTCGCGCTGTCGAATAGGTCGAGTGTGTTGTTACTGGCGGCACCATCGGTGCCTAGACCCACATGTAGCCCAGCAGCCAATAACTGTTTTATCGCGCTATAGCCGCTGGCGAGTTTGGCATTAGAGGCGGGGCAGTGGACAGCGCTGGTATTCGATTGCGCCAGTAGTTCGATATCGCGCTCGTTAAATTGTGTTAGATGCACAGCTTGTGTGCGCGGGCCTAGTACACCGAGGCGATGCAGGCGCTCGATGGGGCTGGCGCCATGGTCGCGGACAGAGTCGGCCACCTCGGCTGCGCTTTCTTGCAGATGGATCTGGATGTGAGTGTCGATTTCTTCGGCGAGCACGGCTACGCGTTCAAAGCTGGCATCACTGACGGTGTAGGGTGCGTGCGGTCCAAAGCCTACGCTGACCAGTTTGCTGTGGCGGTAGTTGTCAAAAAGATCGAGGCCTTTGGCGAAATATTCCTCCGTGTCGCTGGCCCAATTGGAGGAAAATTCAATAATCGGAAAGTTGATTTGTGCGCGAACGCCATGCGATTCGGCAACTTCGGCGCTGGCCTCAGGAAAAAAATACATATCTGAGAAGGTTGTGGTGCCTGCAAGCAGCATTTCCGCAACGGCCAAGGTCGTGCCGTCGCGCACAAATGACTCATTCAGCCATTGGCTCTCAGCTGGCCAGATGTGCTGCTCAAGCCAAGGCATCAAGGCGTAGTCATCGGCAAACCCGCGCAGCAAACTCATCGCGGCATGGCCGTGGCAGTTGACCAGGCCTGGGAGCATGATGTGGTCGGCAAAAAACTCGACATCGATATCTGGGTCGGCTTGCTGGGCTTGTGCAACCAGTTCGGTATAGGGAGCAATCTGGGCAATCTTCCCATCGACAATGAGCAGGCCATGGTCGCGATGAATCGTTGCTGTTTCGGCGCGTAATAGCGAGCCGTGAGTGTCGCCATCTATGGGTATTACCCAGCTAGCGCCAATGATGCGGTTGTTTTTTGCTTCGGTGGATGATGTCAAAGTTATTCTGCCTGAGTGGGCGTGCAATATTTAGCCGTCGTTGCGTGGCTGGCCGTTTCGGGCGAGGATTATACGCCATGCTGCCACTGAGATGCTCGCCCTAGCAGCGAGCAAAGTGGGTGAATAGGAGCCGCTGTTGTCTTAGCTGTTTTGCCCGCTGAATGTCTTTTCTGCGCGATGATAAAGTGCATACGCTGGGTGGGGCAGTTAGGCTCTTGGGCTGTGTATTGATTCAGTCGGTTGGAGCGCCGCAATGCGGGGCTTAAAGGGTTCTGAAATCGGGCTGAAATTTAGTGCCAAAGTACCCTGTTTGGCATTTTCATAGCGGCCTTTTTATGGGGTCTTTATGGTATCATTCTGGGCGCTGCTAAGGCCCGTTTTTGAGGCTCCGCGCTGGGTTCGATGTGCTATTTATCTCGGTGCCTTTTGCGGTCACCTGTGGCTCCAGCGAACTGCAAATTTAAGCCTTTTGTGATCGATTGTTAAGAGGCTGGGGCGTTGAGTTATATCAGTGGGCAGCGGTATTGAAGTCGAGGTTTAGTGGGTGGTCGCCAGTCAGGCTGTCGCTGAGTTCTCGCTAGGCTAGTTGTTAGTATTCGAGTTGCTCCAATAACAAAATGAAGCGCCGTGCTGTTAAGCGGATCCGTGTATTTTATGACCGAGGATAAAACATGGCTGAGATAGCCAAAGAGATTTTACCGATCAATATTGAGGAAGAGCTTAAAAAGTCTTACCTCGATTACGCTATGAGCGTAATAGTGGGGCGTGCACTGCCCGACGTTCGCGACGGTTTGAAGCCAGTACATCGACGTGTTTTGCATGCGATGAACGAGTTGGGTAACGACTGGAATAAAGCTTATAAGAAGTCTGCGCGCGTTGTGGGCGATGTGATTGGTAAGTATCACCCGCATGGTGATTCAGCAGTCTATGACACGATCGTTCGTATGGCGCAGCCTTTCTCGCTGCGTTATATGTTGGTTGATGGTCAGGGTAACTTCGGTTCAATTGACGGTGATTCTCCGGCAGCTATGCGTTATACAGAAATTCGCATGTCAAAGATCGCCCACGAATTGTTATCTGATCTAGACAAAGAAACCGTTGACTATGTGCCCAACTATGACGGCACTGAGTTTATTCCCGAAGTTATGCCTACACGAGTGCCCAACTTATTAGTTAATGGCTCTTCGGGTATCGCGGTGGGCATGGCAACTAATATGCCTCCTCATAATCTCAACGAGACCGTCAGGGCAACCCTCGCTCTGATTGAAAATCCCGAGTTGACGGTTGATGAATTGATGGAGTTTTTGCCGGGGCCTGATTTTCCTACGGCGGGCATTATTAATGGCCGTGCGGGTATTGTGCAGGGCTATCGCACCGGCCGTGGCAGGATTTATGTCCGCGCGCGAGCGGTGGTTGAAATTGATGAGAAAACCAAGCGCGAGACGATTATTGTTAGCGAGTTACCTTACCAGGTCAATAAGGCTCGCTTGATAGAAAAAATTGCCGAACTTGTCAAAGAGAAGAAAATCGAAGGTATATCTGAGCTGCGTGATGAGTCAGATAAAGATGGCTTGCGCGTCGTCATTGAGATGCGTCGTGGCGAGTTAGGTGAGGTGGTGCTAAACAATCTTTATGCTCAAACTCAGCTGGAAACGGTTTTCGGTATCAATATGGTGGCGTTGGTCGATGGTCAGCCAAAACTGCTTAATTTAAAAAAATTAATAGAGTGCTTTATTCAGCATCGCCGCGAAGTCGTTACGCGGCGCACGGTGTATTTGCTGCGCAAGGCTCGTGAGCGCGGACATATTCTGGAAGGCTGGGCCATTGCATTAGCTAACATCGATCCTGTTATCGCGCTTATTAAAGCATCGCCGACCTCCGCAGAGGCGCGCGAAAAATTAATCAATGCGTCGTGGGAATTGGGCAGTGTAGCTGAAATGTTAGAAAGAGCTGGCGCCACTGCAAGTCGCCCTGACGAGCTTTCTGATCAATACGGCGTGGTTGATGGCCGGTATCATTTGTCGCCTACCCAAGCGCAGGCTATTTTAGAATTGCGACTCCATCGCCTCACGGGTATGGAGCACGGTAAGCTGCTCGAAGAGTACCGTGAGCGGCTAGAGCAGATTGGAGAGTATCTTGAAATACTGGGAGACTCTTCTCGGTTAATGCAAATTATTCGCGAAGAATTGCACGACCTGGTCACTAATTTTGGCGATGAGCGCCGCACCGAGATAACCGCTAGCAAGCGCGATCTGACGGTTGAAGACCTCATTCCTGAAGAAGATCGAGTAGTGACGATATCGCATGGTGGTTATGCTAAGTCACAGCCACTCGATGATTATCGAGCGCAGCGTCGCGGTGGTACGGGCCGCTCTGCAACGGCGGTAAAAGATGAAGATTTTGTTGAGCATTTGTTAATTGCTAATACGCACGACACTATTTTGCTGTTTTCTAATGTGGGTAAAGTTTATTGGATGAAAGTCTTCCATATACCCATTGCTGGTCGCGGTTCGCGTGGTCGCCCAGTCGTTAATATGCTGCCACTCGATCAGGGTGAGCGCATTACGTCGATTTTACCGGTGGCTGAATACCTCGAAGACCATTATATTTTTATGGCAACAGCAAGTGGCATTGTTAAAAAGACTGCGTTGACTGACTTTTCTCGTCAGCGCAGCGTAGGTTTGCGCGCAATTGAGTTAGATGAAGACGATGTCTTGATTGGTACGGCAATCACCGATGGCGCCTCTGATGTGTTGTTGGTCAGTAGTGAAGGAAAGACTGTTCGATTTAAAGAAACGGCAGTTCGCGCTATGGGTCGAACTGCGCGCGGTGTGCGTGGCATCAAGATGGGCGAGAATCAGCATCTAATAGCGCTGATGATTCCTCGTGTCGACGGGCGAGTGCTAACCGTGAGTGAACATGGCTACGGTAAACGTACCCATGTTGATGAATTTCCGGTTAAGGGTCGCGGTACGCAAGGTGTTATTGGTATGCAGACGTCGGAGCGTAATGGCAGGTTGGTAGGTGCTATACAGGTTGATGCGGGCAATGAAATGATGCTTATCAGCGATCAGGGTACCTTAGTACGCTGTCGTACCGATGAGGTTTCAGAGTTGGGTCGCAATACGCAGGGTGTGAGAGTTATCCGTCTTAAAGAGGGTGAGTCACTTGTGAGCGTGGCGCGTATAGAAGACACCGACAATGAAGATGCCGATGAGCCGGCTGCCGAAGAGGGCGGTTCGGAATCATAGGTCGACTTGTAGGGCTTATAGGGTTTTCGGTCGATTGGATGACCAAAATAGTGTTCCATTTTTTAAGAGTTGATGTTGTATGAATCGCAAATTTAATTTTTGTGCAGGTCCTGCTGCACTGCCCGAAGCTGTTCTGGCTCGGGCACAAAGTGAACTGTTAGATTGGCACGGTGAAGGTTTATCGGTCATGGAGATGAGCCATCGCAGCGAAGAGTTTGTGTCGATTGCTGAAGAAGCAGAGAAAAACTTTCGTGAGTTAATGGGCATTTCTGATGATTATGCCGTTTTGTTTTTGCAAGGCGGTGCTACACAGCAGTTTTCTGCGGTGCCGCTTAATTTGTTAGCGGGTAAAAACTCGGCTAATTATGTTAATACCGGGCAGTGGTCAAAAAAGGCTATTCAGGAGGCTGGGAAATATTGCAATGTTAATGTGGTGGCTAGTAGCGAAGAGCAGAATTTCTCATGTATTCCGGCTTTTGACAGTTGGGCGATCGATGAGCAGGCTGCTTATTTGCATTACACGCCTAATGAGACGATTGGCGGAGTAGAATTTTTTTGGGAGCCTGACGTTAGCATGCCTGTGGTCGCAGATATGTCGTCAACTATTTTGTCGCGTCCAATCGATATTGAAAAGTTCGATTTAATCTACGCCGGTGCGCAAAAAAATATTGGGCCATCGGGCCTTACGCTAGTCATCGTGCGCAAGTCATTGTTAGGCCAGGCTAGCAAAATGACGCCGTCGATGCTTGATTATCAGGTTCAGGCAAAAGCTGGTTCTATGTCTAACACGCCGCCGGCTTATGCTTGGTATATGGCCGGTTTAGTATTTGAGTGGATTAAAGAGCAGGGCGGTTTGTCGGCTATGGAAGCGCTAAACAAGCGCAAAGCTGAAAAGCTCTATGGCTTTGTCGATGGCCATAGCTTTTATGCTAACCCCGTTGAGATAGCTAGCCGCTCGCGTATGAACGTACCGTTCACATTGGCCGATAGCAGCCTCGATAAGGCGTTTTTACAAGGGGCTGATGGCATTGGCTTGCTCAACCTGAAAGGTCATCGTTCGGTGGGTGGTATGCGTGCTTCTATTTACAACGCCGTGCCCGAAGCAGCAGTTGATGCATTGATTGCCTATATGGACGAGTTCGCCTCAGAGCATGCTTAAATAGGTTGGTACTTTTATTCACTCCCTGCAGCGTTTTGAAGCAGGCACAGCATATTGATATAAGGCCATGAGTAACGACGATTTAGCCAAATTACGTGATGAAATTGATCGTATCGACAGCGAGATGCAGCGCTTGCTTAATCGTCGTGCGAGCTGTGCTCAAGAGGTTGCTCAGGTGAAAATGCGCGAGGCCGTGCTCGGCGCTGCTGAACCGGTTTTTTATCGTCCGGAGCGCGAGGCTCAGGTACTACGCAAAGTGATGGAGCGCAACGAGGGTCCGCTTGATGCTAAAGCAGTGGCGCATATTTTTCGCGAGATCATGTCTGCCTGTCTAGCGCTCGAAAAACCCCTTGAGGTGGCTTACTTAGGCCCGCAAGGTACCTTCACTGAGGCAGCTGCACTCAAACACTTCGGTCATTCGGCGCATACGCGGCCGATGAATAACATCAGCGAAATTTTCTCTGCGGTGCAGCGTAAAGTGTGCCGCTATGGTGTGCTGCCTATCGAAAACTCTACTGAAGGTATGGTGACTCATACACTCGATAATTTCATCAACTCGTCATTAAAGATTTGTGGTGAGCTGGAGTTGCCAATTGCCTTGCACCTTTTAGTCAACGGCGGCGCTGACTCGGCCAAGCTAAAAAAGATTTGTGCCCATCAGCAAGCCTTGGCTCAATCGCGTGATTGGCTACAGCAAAACTTCCCTCAAGTAGAAATTTCAGCCGTTAGTTCCAATGGTGAAGCGGCGCGCATGGCGGCAGATGACCCAGGTATTGCTGCCGTGGCGGGTGAACTGGCTGCTGAGCGTTATGGACTTGTGCATTTGGCATCGAATATTCAAGATTATGCCGACAACACTACTCGCTTTTTAGTTATTGCTCACGAAGAAATCCCCGCCAGTGGGCATGATAAAACGTCTTTAGTAGTCTCTACCCGCAACGAGCCCGGTGCGCTGTTTAAGTTATTAGAGCCACTCGATAAAGAAGGCATCAGCTTAACGCGCATTGAAACGCGCCCCTCGCGTACTGAAAATTGGGCTTATGTGTTTTTTATGGAATTTCACGGGCATCATCAAGATCCCAGCGTGCAACGCATAATAGAGCAATTTAAGCAGCAGGCCTTGATGGTTAAGGTGCTTGGCTCGTATCCTGTTGCAGTTATTTGAATAAAACCTTGCAGCAGTACGCTGGCTTTTGTCGCGCATTAAAGTGATCGTATCTAACGATTATCTTGTGGTGATGAGGAATTTTTTATGGTGACCGATTGGATAAAAGTAGCCCGCCGCACGGTGCAGGCCATGCAGCCTTATCAGGCGGGCAAGCCGCTCGAAGAAGCGCAGCGTGAGTTGGGTCTTACTTATTTAGTTAAGTTGGCCAGTAACGAAAATCCTCACGGGCCTTCGCCGCGGGTGCTTAATGCAATGACGGAGTCTTTAAGCGATTGCAACCGTTACCCCGATGCCAATGGGTATTACTTAAAGTCTGCGTTGGCTTCAAAGTTTGCTGTTGATGTTGAGGCGATTACGCTGGGCAATGGCTCGAATGACATCCTCGAATTAGTAGCCAGTGCTTTTCTCGATCATAACGCTAGCGCCGTTTACTCTCAGTATGCCTTTGTTGTTTATGCATTGGCCGTGGCTCGCAGTGGAGCCGCGGCGTTAGTGGCGCCAGCGAGCAACTACGGGCATGATCTTAATGCGATGCTAGCCTTAGTGCAGCCCAATACGAAGGTTGTGTATTTGGCCAATCCTAATAATCCAACGGGTACTTATTTTTCGCATAATTCGTTAGCGGTCTTTTTGCGGGCGCTACGCTCGGATATTGTCGTGGTGCTTGATGAGGCTTATTACGAATATGCGCAGGCGGCTGATTACCCCGATGGCCAGCTTTTGCAGCGCAGCCACCCCAATCTCATACTGACCCGCACGTTTTCTAAAGCCTACGGTTTGAGTGGTTTGCGTGTTGGGTACTCGCTATCCCACCCAGCAATAGCGGATGTGCTGAATCGAGTTCGTCAACCATTTAATGTCACATCTCCTTCGCTGCTAGGCGCGCAAGTGGCACTCGATGATGATCAGCACTTACAACAGGGGCTGGACACTAACCGAGCCGGTATGGAGCAAATAACCACTGGCCTAGATACCTTGGGGTTGGAAGCTATTCCCTCGGCAGCTAATTTCGTGACCTTTGCTCCGGGTATCGATGCTGCTCGTGTCAATCAAGCGCTACTAGAGCGCGGTGTGATTTTGCGTCCACTTGCGAATTATCACATGCCGAAGCATTTGCGCGTGAGTATCGGGCTTGAGCATGAAAATCAGAAATTTTTAAACGAGTTACCAGCTGTCTTGAGCGCTCTAAAATAATAAGGGTGTGAAGATGGGTCAGTTTATCAAAGTACATAAGAGCATTCTGTGAGCAAAGTAATATTTGAAAAATTGCTAATTTTGGGGGTCGGTCTGATTGGCGGATCATTAGCAATGGCTGCGAAGCAAGCTGGCGCGGTTGGCGAAGTACGTGGTTGGGGGCGGCGGCAGAGTAGTCTGGATGAAGCGCTGGCACTGGGCGTTATCGAGCAAGCCGAAACGGATTTAGAGCGGGCCTTAGAGGGCGTTGATTGTGTGGTCATCGCAACACCAACCCAGTTTGCCGCACAGCTGATGGTCGATGTAGTGCAGCGGGTTCCCGCTTCAGTTGTGGTTACCGATGTGGCAAGTGTTAAAGGTAATATCGCCGCAGCGTTGACCAAGCAATTTGGCCAAGTGCCAGCTAACGTGGTTCTGGGGCATCCTATTGCGGGCTCAGAACAAAGCGGTGTTGCTGCGGCCAGTGCAGATTTGTTTGTTGGTCAGCGCGTGATTTTGGCAGCGCAAGAGCAAACTGCGCCCGCTGCTTTGCAGGCGATTGAGTCATTATGGCGCGCCACAGGAGCCGATTTGCATGCGATGAGCGCCGAGTTTCATGATCAGGTGCTGGGTATGACAAGCCACTTGCCTCATTTACTGGCTTATGCATTGGTTGCCTATTTGAGTGATCAGCCGAGTTCGAGCGATATTTTTGCCTTGACCGGCGGAGGCTTTCGAGATTTTACTCGTATAGCCGGTTCCGATCCTCGCATGTGGCGAGAAATATCGGTGGCTAACGATAAAGCTTTGTTGGAGGCCATTAGCGGCTTTGAAAAGCAGTTAGCAGAGCTTAAGAAAAACATAACCGATAGTAATGGCCCAGCTCTTGAGGCTTTATTCGCTCAGGCGAAAGCAGCGCGAGATCAACACATGGGCTAGTTGGCGCAGGTCAACAATTTTTAAAGGCAAGAAAAAATACAAAATATGAGGAAGTGACAAGTCCTCTGATCTATCAAAACGGAGTCGTTGGATTTACTGTGAGATTACTAGCAATTGCAAGGCAGCGTGATGCTGCAATACAAGAAACATCAATTGATTCAGTGGCGGGGTTGGCGGGTAGTGTTCGTGTGCCTGGCGATAAATCGATTTCTCACCGGTCCATTATGTTGGGTGCCATCGCTGAGGGCGATACGCATATTTCTGGCTTTTTGGAAGGAGCGGATGCACTGGCTACCCTCGCTGCATTTGAGGCGATGGGGGTACCTATCGATCAGCTAGGCGACGGTAAGCTGATTGTCAAAGGCCGAGGTTTGCATGGTTTACAGGCGCCCGTTGAGTCGTTATATGTTGGCAATTCAGGCACTTCGATGCGGCTGTTAGCGGGCTTATTAGCGGGCCAGTCTTTTAGTTCTACCCTTACAGGCGATGTGTCATTAACCGGGCGGCCGATGAACCGCGTAGCGTTACCGCTGCGTGAAATGGGCGCAGAAATCGTTACCGCCCCAGAGGGTCGTCCACCGCTAGCGATTGCTGGCAAGGCTGCGTTGCATGGTATTGACTATGTGCTGCCAATAGCCAGCGCTCAGGTTAAGTCGTGTCTTTTGCTCGCCGGTTTGTATGCTTCTGGACGCACCACCGTTACTGAACCTGCGCCGACTCGCGATCACACCGAGCGAATGTTGCAAGGCTTTGGTTATGTTGTTGAACGCAATGGGCCGACGGCAAGCGTGCTAGGCGGGGGTAAACTTACTGCAACAGCTATTGATATTCCGGCTGATATTTCCTCAGCGGCCTTCTTTTTAGTGGCGGGATCGATTACCCCAAATTCTGAAATAACTTTGCAGCATGTTGGCATTAATCCGACGCGTACTGGCGTAATCGATATTCTCAAATTAATGGGCGCTGATATTACATTGACTAAGCTTCGTGATGTAGGCGGCGAGCCGGTCGCCGATCTTGTTGTGCGCAGCGCCCAGTTGCATGGTATTGATATTCCGCCTGCATTGGTGCCACTGGCTATTGATGAGTTTCCGGCCATATTCATCGCCGCTGCTTGTGCCACGGGTCGAACCGTGTTGACCGGTGCGGAAGAATTGCGCGTTAAAGAAAGCGATCGTATACAGGCAATGGTCGATGGGCTTTTGGCGCTTGGAGTCGATGTGCGTGGCACCGACGATGGGGCGATTATTGAGGGCGGTCCAATAGGGGCGGGCCTCGATAATGCCTCAATTAACTGCCATCACGATCACCGTATTGCCATGGCTTTTGCTATTGCAAGTGCGCAGGCGCAGTGTGATATAGAGATTCAGGACTGCGATAATATCGTCACGTCTTTTCCCAATTTCGTGGAGCTAGCGTGTCAGCTTGGCTTGTCGCTTGAGTTGGCATAACGCAGCGCATGTAATACCCACATCACGCACTTTAATCATGGTCGGTGAGCATTCAAGTTGACTACTCTATATAAAAGGAACCGAAGCATTTGATTCCCATTATTACAATCGACGGGCCAGGTGGTGCGGGTAAGGGCACCGTAGCTAAACGCATCGCTTCGCAACTAGGCTGGCACTTGCTCGATAGCGGCATGCTCTATCGATTGCTGGCACTTGCAGCACTGCATCATCATGTGGCTGTGGACGATGAGCCCAGTCTGCGGGTGATGGCCGGAGCACTCGATGTGCATTTTGTTGCCGATGACGACAGTGAGGGTGTGCGAGCCTTTCTAGAAGGTGAGGATGTGACCAACTTGGTACGTTCAGAGGATGTGGGTTTGGTAGCCTCTAAAATTGCCGCGCTGACATCGGTGCGCAAGGCTTTATTGGGTCGCCAGAGAGCCTTTGCCGAGGCGCCCGGGCTGGTCGCAGATGGGCGAGATATGGGCACAATTGTGTTCGTTGATGCCCCTCTCAAGGTCTATTTAACCGCCAGTGTTGACATTCGAGCTAAACGCCGGCAGAAGCAGTTGCTCGGCAAGCAACAAAGTGGTAATCTCGCGCGCCTCGCTGAAGCCATTGCCGCCCGCGACAAGAGCGATATGGAGCGTCCGGTAGCGCCACTAAAGCCTGCCCCCGACGCCTTGTATATTGACAGCACCGAACTGAGTATTGAACAGGTTTGTGCTGAAATTCTTGCCAAGGTAAAAGAACGTGGTTTGGTAGCGGCCTAACTCTTAGAGTTTTGTATGAGTAGGTCGTGGTTTTGACTGGGTCAGATGATTTGACCTAGCCAGTGAGAACTTTCCGTTGTTGGATGGAGTGTTGTTGAATTAAGTGTTTTGAGGCGCTCGCGCTTTTAGCCTTTTCATTAATGACTACACCCAGCTGATGGATTATTGGTTGACGTTGCAATGAGTAACCAGTGTTTGCACCGTCAATATTTATTAACTACTCCGCGTGTGCTGGTGCGTGGACTTACAGTAAGTTTGTTGCCTGTGCTGCGATCTCTCGCATTACCGAAAACACTCGTGTTTTTGGTAATAAAATCTCTGAAACTGTTGGGCCAACCATTTTATGATTGTGGCCGCCGTGCTGTGGCGCCGCTGACGTTTATTGTCAGCTGTGATGAGTCAGCGTTGTTATAAAACAATACCGAGCTTTGCTTAAGGTTTACTTTGAGTACAGTCGATTAAGGGTAGCGTTTTAAAACTTGCAATAGCCAAAGATAGTTTGAGTACACCTACAAGCTTGCGTTAAAACAAAAGGTAACCGTCATGGTTGAATCATTTGCAGATTTATTTGAAGAAAGTTTAAAAACGATTGAAATGCACCCCGGAGCTATTATTACCGGTGTAGTGCTCGACATTGATAATGACTGGGTCACGGTACATGCCGGCCTTAAGTCAGAAGGTGTTATCCCACGAATTGAATTTATCGATGAGCAAGGCGAATTTACCGTTGCCATCGGTGACATGGTACAGGTTGCACTTGAGGCGGTAGAAGACGGCTTTGGTGAAACTAAGTTGTCGCGTGAAAAAGCTCGCCGTATGGAAGCTTGGACTGCGCTAGAAGCAGCGTTCGAAGCCGAAGAAGTTATTACCGGTGTCATCAATGGCAAGGTTAAAGGCGGCTTTACAGTTGACATCAATACTATACGAGCCTTTCTACCAGGTTCACTGGTTGATGTGCGCCCTCTGCGTGACACTTCGCATCTTGAAGGCAAGCCTCTCGAATTTAAAGTTATTAAGCTCGATGCCAAGCGTAACAACATTGTGTTGTCGCGCCGTGCTGTTATGGAGTTGGCTAATAGTGCTGACCGTGAAGAGCTGCTTAAAAATCTTGAAGAAGGCCAAGAAGTTAAAGGTATCGTTAAAAATCTTACCGATTACGGCGCATTTGTTGATCTTGGCGGCGTGGATGGTCTATTGCACATCACCGACATGGCGTGGAAGCGCATCAAGCACCCAAGCGAGATTGTCGCTGTAGGTGATGAGATTGACGTTAAGATCCTCAAATTTGATCGCGAGAAAAATCGTGTATCGCTGGGCTTGAAGCAACTGGGTGCAGATCCATGGGCCGACATTAAAGGTCGCTACCCTGAAAAGACCATCATTAAAGGGGTTATTACTAACCTTACTGATTACGGTTGTTTTGCAGAGCTTGAAAGTGGCGTTGAAGGTTTGGTGCACGTATCTGAAATGGATTGGACTAACAAAAATGTTCATCCATCAAAAATTGTTAACCTTGGCGATGAAGTCGATGTAATGGTTCTTGATATTGATGAAGAGCGTCGTCGTATTTCATTAGGCATTAAGCAATGTACTCAAAATCCGTGGGATGCATTTGGTTCGGAGCATGCTAAAGGCGAGAAAATCAAAGGCACCATCAAATCGATTACCGATTTTGGTATCTTTATTGGCCTGAATGGCAATATCGATGGTTTAGTGCATCTCTCTGATATTTCTTGGAGCGAGCCTGGCGAAGAGGCAGTACGTGCTTACAACAAAGGCGACGAGATCGAAACAGTTATCTTATCGATTGACTCGGAACGTGAGCGCATTTCACTGGGTATTAAGCAGCTCGAAGAAGATCCGTTCTCAGATTTCGTAGCTGAAAATGACAAAGGCAAGATCGTCAATGGTACGGTCAAGTCAATGGATGCCAAAGCGGCGATCATTGATCTTGGTAACGACATTGAAGGAACTTTGAAAGCCTCGGAAATTTCGCGTGAAAAAGTTGAAGACGTGCGAAATGTTCTTAAAGAGGGTGAAGAGGTTGAAGTTAAGGTGATTAGCGTCGATAGAAAAAATCGCGTAATTGCTTTGTCGATCAAGGCCAAAGACGTACAAGATGAGAAAGATGCGGTGCGCCAGCACCGAGAGCAAGATACTGCAACTGAAGCGGTTACCACTATCGGTGGGCTCATCAAAGCCAAGCTAGACGACAAGTAGTCGTCGGTCTAAACCAGCTGCGGGCGCCATTCGGGCAGCTCGCAGCTGGTTTTTTTTTAGTCATTTTTGATCTTCCTTTGTAAATCAGTCATTTATATGACCTTTTTGCCCCTTTAATAGCCAACTTCTGCCATCTCATCACTGGAACACTGGTTAAGCTTGTCTATAATAAACAGAGAGTTACAAAATCAATCGCGGATTGGTTTATTAAGGCAATGAGGGCGTAGGCGGTGGCTTGCGTTCGAGGTGATGTGATGACGAAATCGGAATTGATTGAACGAATAGCAATGCGGCAGGTACAGCTATCGACTAAAGATGTTGAGCTTGCAGTGAAGTGCGTCATTGACCAAATGGTGGATGGCTTGGCGGCCGGAGAGCGTATCGAAATTCGTGGCTTTGGCAGCTTTAGTTTGCACTATCGTGCGCCTCGGGTAGGGCGTAATCCAAAAACGGGTGAAAAAGTTAATCTGGCCGGTAAGCATGTTCCACATTTTAAGCCGGGTAAAGAGATGCGGGATCGCGTCAATGATAGCCTAACCCGCTTCCAATCCAGTTATTTTTAAATCTACGGCGCTTCAAGCGCCGTTTTTTTTGTCTGTGTAAAATTTCATTTCACTAGCAAGACCCTTTTGGCTCCCGCTCGACTGCTTGCTGGCTCAGCTGAATAGGAAGTACTTTTATCAAAAGCTCTTTTACTGCTTACAGCGCTTAAGAAGCATCGCGTATAATGCACCCTCTGGGACTTGGAGGTTATGATAATGCGATATGTAAAAATGTTGATGCTATTGGCAGCTGTGCTGGTTTTTGCATTTTTTAGCTTGGCCTTCATTACGCACAATAACAGCCCTGCAACGGTGGATCTGTTATTTGTTGAGCCCATTGCACTTCAGCTCTCCAGTTGGCTCATTGGTTTTTTTGTTGCAGGCGCTGGGCTTGGCCTGCTGACATCTACCTTGCTTGTGCTGCGCGAAAAGGCATTGCGCCGACGCATAGAGCGCCGCATGCAGCATACTTCAAAAATCATCTCGGGCTATCATTCCTAACTAATGAACGATTTTGCGCTGCTTGGTCTGTTGATTATAGCCATTGGCATTGGTTTTTTTCTTGGTCTGCGTGCTGCCAAAAAGAATTTGGCGGGCGCAGCTTTTGCTCCGGGCAAGAGTTACTTTCAGGGGCTTAATTACTTGCTTAATGAGCAGCCTGACAAAGCTGTGGAAGAGTTTGTTTCGGCTCTCGATGTGAATACAGATACGCTTGAAACGCACCTCGCATTGGGTAAATTGATGCGTAAACAGGGGCAGGTAGATAGAGCGATTCGTATTCATCAAAACCTGCTGGCTCGGCCCGTGCTTGAGCTCAAAGATCAGCATCAGGTTCACCTCGAATTGGCGCGCGACTTTATGACCGCAGGCTTGCTTGATCGTGCCGAAGTGCTATTGCAGGAGGTGATCGGTGAGTCTACTGATCTGCGCAGCATTGCCCAGCGTTCCTTGCTTGATATTTATCAAGATGAAAGTGAGTGGCAAGATGCAATAAACGTAGCGCAGGCGTTATTACAAAGCCGTTTCATGAAAGCCAATGTAGAGCACAAGCGTAATCTGCAGCGCATGGTTGCGCACTTTTATTGTGAACTGGCTGAAGATTGCATGCATAGTGAAAACTTGATTGGGGCTAGGCAGTACCTCGATCGCGCTGTAGCGGCCGACAAAACCGTTTATCGTGTGGCATTGCTCAGCGCAGCCAATGATAACGCTCAAGGGCGGCACAAACAGGTGATTAAGGTTTTATCACGACTTGAGTTGCAAGACCCTGCATGGTTCTGGATGTGTTTGCCGGCGTTGCAAGAGGCGTATGAAAGGCAGGATGCGGAGCGTGGCTTTGAGATTTTTTCACGACATTTGCGCTCACATATTGAAAATCATGATGCGCCGCGCGTGGCAATGTATTTGGTCGATCAGTTTATCGCCCGCAGTGAAGATGAGCCTATTCGGGTGCAGCAGGCCAGTGAAATACTGTCTGTTTTTGTTGCCCAGTATGAGTCGCTGCTCGCCTCAAATAAGTTAGTCGAGCTGCAAATAAATGATGCGAGTAAGCATGTGGAGAGCGATGTGTGTAGGCTTCATTCGCAGGTCAGTGAGCTGTTAAATCAACGTAACCGCTATCGGTGTGGCGACTGTGGTTTTTCCGGGCGGCAGCTGCATTGGCGTTGTCCAAGCTGTAAAACATGGGAATCCATGCGGTCTATCGAAAATCAGTCGACAGCCTAGCGTTGATACATTGTTGAGACTAGAGCTGGCAATTCGGTATTTCTTCTCGCTCACTTATGGTTTGCAAAAAGCCATGTGAACTCTCTAGCTCATCACATTTGAATTTTTTGCCAAGCATTGATCTGTTTTTGCAAGCCGGCAAACGCGCAGAGCTGTGCGTTTGCCGGTTGCTCAATCCCCCGATTCGCTTTGGCTTAGGTTTGCCTTGCTCGCGAACGATGTCGTTGTGAAGCCACCGCCAGACCCGTTAGTGAGCTGGCAAAAAATATTATGCTTGCCGGTAGCGGTATACTACTGACATGGGGCATAAGGTTTTGACCCGCATTGAGCCCACCAAAGGTAGCATTGGCCGCCGTCCAGCTAAAGTCTTCTCGCTCAGATCCTGTGCCGGTCCGTTGTAATGAAATGCCAAGTGCAGCGTTTATGCTTTCTGAAATCCCTATATCCGTGCTAGTAAGTCCCAGCGCAGCGCCGTCTGTTGCAGTGACATCACCTTCATAGCTTAAAAACTCTATAACCTGGCCCAAAGAGTTGATGAGTGCGACTCCGTCCGAGGGACCATTTTGCAAGCCACCGGTAACTACATGCATAAAACCGTAACCGTTACTTTGATCTGAAAACGAGCCGGTTAATGCATTGGTTTTGTAAACACTGCCATTGTTGCCGTTATAAAAGAGCAGTTGCCAATCCTCTAGGCTGGTGCCCGCTTGGGCCACAATTTCAATACCCTCGTCGACATCTATGCCGTCATTGTCATAGTGTATTTCATTAATAAAAACGGTTGAGGCTTGAGATTGAAGGCCTGTTAGGGCCAGTGCGAGTACACTGCCACTGCACAAAAAACGCCTGCATAAGCAGCGCAAATTTTTTGAGATGCCCTGACTTAAATGGGCTGATTGCTGGATGTCGGTGCAGCGAATTTGTGCGCGCCTGATGTTTTTGGTGGGGGGGGATTTGCCGCTGGATTGGGTGTTGAACTGCTTGCTTTGGCACGCTGCGGTGCCAAGATTATCGGCGCTACCCTTGCTGGTGCATGCGCTTGCGGCTTGCTGGGATAAAAATAAAGTTAAGTGGTTTGACATACTATCCTCCTTGATAGATCGAGCGTCTAAACGTTTATGTTTTCATTTTTGGGTTGCTGTCATCATGACTGCAGCGCCACTATACGATTGGAATAAAAAATATACAAGTATTTATTTGTATGCTAGGGTTTAATCCGTGTTTTGGTTTTTTTAATTTTCTATGCAGTATTTGGATGAGATTTTCCGGCAAAAAAAGGAGCGTTTCATGCATTTTTTAGTGTCTAACTAAAACACAAAGCAGCGCTATTTTTGCTTAAATAGCAGTGTTTTTTCGCAAAAAAAGCACACATTCCGGCAGGATGGCCGGTTTAATTAATGACAAGGAGTAAGTTATGAAATTATCCATTCCAACCCTCATCTTGGCTTTAAGTCTATCGTCGTTAGCACAGGCGTCAGACGGCAGAGCCGCCGATTTAATCGATATTAACAAGGCTTCTGCTGAGCAATTAGCCCAAGCGCTCGATGGCATTGGTTTGAGCAAGGCTCGAGCTATTGTTGAGTATCGCCGTGTTAATGGGGCTTTTGGTTCGCTTGAGTCGCTTGAGGCGATTAAAGGTATTGGCGAAAGCACGATCGCCAACAACAAGAATCGCATTCGTATTAGCAAGTAAAAATCGGTAACAGCACAGCTGCTTCGTCCATGGTTTGTTCGCCTGTCGAGCGGGCGAAGCAGTTGCATATTGCCGTTTTCCTAGCGTTAAATCACTGTTAATCTGCTACCTCTATATAATGCGCTTGTAGGGTTTTCTCGGGCATTTTTTTTGCACCAAGTGGTTGGGTGCAAATCGATCAAGGGGTTTTTTATGGCGGTTTATGACGTATTTAATGGTGATGCTGATGGCATCTGTGCGCTAACTCAGTTGCGCAACGCAGAGCCTCTGGAGTCGGAGCTTGTTACCGGTGTTAAACGCGATATTAAGTTGCTAGACAACTTGCTCGACAAGTTGCCCAACAATGTGTCTGGCAAGGTTGCATTGGGCGGCGACGATCAAGTCAATGTACTTGATGTGTCAATGGATAAAAATAAGCCGGCGCTGTTGCGTATTCTGGATAGTGGTGCTCAAGTTTTTTATTGCGATCATCATGTCGCAGGCGATATTCCTAATGCCAGTTCACTCGATGCGTTAATCAATACGTCGCCAGATATTTGCACCAGTTTACTGATCAATGGACGCCTGCAGGGCGCCTATGCGCGCTGGGCTGTCGTGGGTGCATTTGGTGACAACTTGCATCGCAGCGCGAGTGCACTCGCAGGCTCACTCAATCTTTCTGATATTGAGCTCAAGCAGCTTGAAAACTTGGGTATTTATATCAATTACAATGGTTATGGCGCGAGTCTCGATGACCTGCACTTTAAGCCGGCTGAGCTATACACGCGCGTGAGTCAGTATGACGACCCGCTGCGCTTCCTTAACGATGACAGGCAAACTTTTCAAAGTCTTGAGCATGGCTATGAAGAAGATATGTTGCGCGCTGCCAAAGCAGAGCAATTGCGTGATACGACTCATTCGGCCGCCTTTTTACTACCCGATGAAAAATGGGCCCGTCGAGTCAGTGGAGTTTATGGGAATGACCTTGCCAATCAGTCGCCGCACCGAGCTCATGCTGTGCTCACTGAGCGGCCTGACGACACTTATTTGGTGAGTGTACGCGCACCGCTCAACAATAAAACCGCAGCTGATGAACTGTGTATGGAGTTCCCTACAGGGGGAGGGCGCAAGGCTGCAGCGGGTATTAATGCCTTGCCGGCCAATTTATTGGGTCAGTTTTTAGATAGGCTTGATGAAATTTATACCTAGGCTGAAGTACTGTAGTATTGCCGTCGTACTAGCGCTGCTTTAAACATCAATGATTGGTTTGCCAAAATGGAAATAACTGCCTTATTATCGATCGCTGTGGTCCTATTGTGTTTTGCTGGGTTGATGTTTACTCGAGTCGCGCCCGATGTGTTACTTATGGGCGGCGTGGCGATATTATTGGTGTCGGGGATCTTGCAACCAGTAGATGCATTCTCTGGCTTTGCTAATGAAGGCACCATCACAGTGGCACTTCTATTCGTGGTGGCGCGAGGCCTGACCAAAACAGGGGCGGCATCGTGGCTCGCGGGAAGCTTGTTAGGTAAGCCAAGCACCTTGCCACGTGCGCAATTGCGCTTGATGGCGCCCGTTGCCGCGCTCAGCTCGGTGGTGAACAACACGCCAGTAGTGGCGATGATGATTCCTGCTGTGATGGAGTGGGCTAAGCGCACTCGCTTTCCGGTCTCCCACCTACTCATGCCCTTGAGTTATGCGGCCATCATGGGTGGCGCTTGTACGTTAATTGGCACTAGCACCAATCTTATCGTCGATGGCATGTTGAAAACCTATTATCGTGAGCAGCCGGTACCTAGTGAGCATGGCCTGGCTATTTTTGAGTTGGCTTGGGTGGGCGTGCCCTGCGTGCTGGTGACCTTTGTTTATGTGCTGTTGTTTAGTCGCCTGTTATTGGTCAATAGAGGGGCATCGCAAGAACCGCAGTTTGGTGATACCCGCCAGTACACGGTAGAAATGCTGGTTGAACCGGATAGTCCATTGGTGGGTAAGACCGTAGAGTCGGCTGACCTGCGTAATTTACCCGGCGTTTATCTTATAGAGATACAGCGTAGCGGCCATTTAATTACTGCAGTAGGGCCTTTGCAACAGCTGCAGGCAAATGATCGGCTGGTATTTGCAGGCAATGTAGAGTCGGTGGTCGATTTGCAAAAAATGCGCGGTTTACGACCTGCTGATGATCAAATATTCAAATTAGATTCAGAACGCTCACAACGTCATTTGGTGGAGGTTGTTATTTCTAACAATTTCCCTCAGCTGGGAAAAACAATCAAGCAAGGTCGTTTTCGATCGACTTATGGAGCGGCTATTATTGCCGTGGCACGAGAGGGGCAGCGCTTAAAAGGGCGGATTGGTGATGTAGTGCTTAAGCCTGGTGATACCCTGCTAATTGAGGCGGGGCGTTCTTTTGAGCGGCAGCAGCGCTATGTGCGAGACTTTTTAATGGTGCGTAAAATAGACGACTACACGCCTGTGTCGCATGAGCATATGGGTACGGCCTTGTTTATCTTTGCGGCTATGATTATTACAGCCGCTACCGGGCTGTTATCGATGCTTGAAGCAGCGATGCTAGCGGCGGGCGGGATGATCTTAACGCGTTGCCTTCGCACAGATGAAGCCAGACGCAGTGTGGATTGGCAGGTGATTATTGTTATTGCTGCAGCCATTGCTTTGGGGGCAGGTCTGCAAACGACGGGTGCGGCCCTGACGATCGCCCAAGGTTTCATCGGTCTGGTAGGTGATTCCCCCTACAGTTTAATTGCAGGTCTATTTATTCTTACGGCAGGATTTTCTGCAATGATTTCTAATGTGGCAGCAGCGGTCTTGATCTTTCCTATTGCCGCTGCATTAAGTCGTCAGTTGGGTCTCGACCTCACGCCATTTGCGGTTACGCTAATGATTGCAGCCTCGGCTAGTTTTGCCACCCCCATTGGCTATCAAACGAATCTTATGGTGTACGGCCCGGGTAAGTATCGCTTTATGGATTTTGTTAAAATGGGCGGCCCATTAACGGTGTTGGTGGGTATTACCACGGTTATTATTGTGCCGATTGTTTGGCCATTTTAACGGTTTAAAAATAATAAACTGGGATTCTTTGATGCAGTTAAATACGCAAAATATGCCATTTCCCGAGTTGCGTGAATGGTTTGAAAAAGGCGTCATGCAGTCGCTTTTAGGCCACGATATTTTTTTTATTGATGAGGGCGAGCGCAATAAACCTACGCTACTACTTATTCATGGCTTCCCAACGTCGAGCTGGGACTGGAAAAAAATGTGGCTGGCGCTGCGAAAAGAATACCGGGTTGTGTGCTTAGATATGTTGGGGTTTGGTTTCTCTGCAAAGCCCAACAATTATAAATACAGTATCCATAGCCAAGCCGACATTGTTGAAGCGTTAGTGGGGCACCTGCAACTCGCAAATTTTCATGTATTAGCTCATGACTACGGTGACACGGTCGCGCAAGAGCTTTTGGCACGGCAAAATGCGGGAATTGGTCAAGGCCATTGGCTTTCAGCCTGCTTTCTCAATGGAGGGCTGTTTCCTGAAACACATCATGCGCTATTAACGCAAAAACTATTGTTAAGCCCTATAGGGCCGCTCATTAATCGCTTGGCCGGTAAAGCCAGTTTTGATCGATCGTTTAGCAGAGTTTTCGGCGCGCGCACAAAACCTAGCGAAACGGAGTTGGCGCAGTTTTGGTGTTTGATTAATCTCAAGCAGGGTAAACATATCTTCCACAATTTAATCACCTATATGAGTGATCGCATTGAACACCGGCAGCGCTGGGTCGATGCGCTAGTTGAAGCTAAAATACCCTTAGCGCTTATCAATGGCTCTACCGATCCAGTGTCGGGTGAGCATATGGTGGCCCGTTATAAGGCGTTGGGTTGTCGGTTGGACTTTGTAGCCGAGCTGGCCGATATTGGGCATTACCCGCAGGTAGAAGCTCCAGCGTTGGTCGCTCAGCACTACCTGGAGTTTGTTCAGGAGTGGGGCTAATACAAGGTTTGGCCGTTATTTTCAGGTATATGGTGTGACTGCCGCAGCCGCAGTCGAAATCGTAAACAGCGATAATGTTGGTGTCCGCGGATTGTCTGCTTTGGGTGTGTTTCTTGGTCACTAGCCTTAGGTGGCATGATGATTGATTGGTTATACCGCGTTGAAATAAAAACGTTTAGGCTTTACATTGAGCTTTGAAAATATTGCTACACCGGTGGAGTTGAATATTTAAATAAATGATTGAAAATAAAAATAGGCCGGTCCTTATGAATAAAACACTTCTCGAATATCTTGATCACTGGAAAACTGAATATCCTAACGAAGTCTGGATGCGATATCCGCAGGGCGATAATGTTCAGGAATGGAGTTGGCTAAAAGCCAGTGAGCAAATTCATGCGATAGCGGCCTGGCAACAAACGGTACTGGGTGAGGCGGGAGTCAATGTGGGGCTGCTTTCGCGCAATCGACCCCATTGGTTCATGGCTGACCTTGGCACCATTGCGGCAGGCAATGTAACAGTGCCCATGTTTACAACATTGCCCAAAGATACCGCGGCTTATGTGATGGAATTTACCGACATGCAGCTGTTGTTTGTTGGTGAGAATGAAAATTGGGATAAAATTTCTACGGTCCTCCCCAAGGGGCTAACGTTAGTGGCATTGCCGGGCGTTGAGCTTGATTGTGAGCACCTTCGTTGGGACGATATTATTAACGATTACCGAGGGCAGCGGGCAACGTATCAGGCGCAGCCTACTGATTTAGTTTCGATAGTGTTCACCTCTGGCACCACCGGCATGCCCAAAGGCGTGATGCAAACACATGAGTCAAACGTAATACCGATTGACCGCTTTAAGCAGGCTTTCGCCACACCGCCTAAAGGCCGCTTTTTCTCTTACTTACCGCTGTCTCATATCGCAGAGCGGCAGGTGGTGGAATACGGCTCTTTAATTAATGGTGGCTCGGTTTATTTTAATGAAAATTTAACCACCTTGCTGCGTGACTTGCCCGCCTGTCGGCCGCATATGATGTTTGGGCCGCCGCGTGTGTGGGAGCAGTTGCAGCAGGGCATTATTAATCAGTTTGGCTCGCAAGCGGCCCTCAGTGCAGCCTTGGCTGAAAATAAAGCTGGCGTAGGCGAGCTGGTGCGTGCTGGGCTGGGCTTTGATGCCGCTATGTATTTGCTCACTGCTGCAGCGCCAACGCCACCTGCATTAATAGAGTGGTATGGAGAATTGGGCATTGAACTGATGGAGGGCTTTGGACAAACCGAGGCGATGGGTGTGGCGGCTAATACCGCCGAGCATCGAAAGATTGGCTCGATCGGGCGTGTGGTGGGTGATGTAAAGGTGCGTTTGAGTGATGAGGGCGAGTTGCTAGTTAATGCCACGGGCCTTGCTACAGGTTATTACAAAATGCCGGACAAGACGGCCGAAACCTTTGTGGAGGGTTGGCTGCATACAGGCGATAAAGCCCGCATAGATGAAGAGGGTTTCATTTTTATTACGGGTCGAGTCAAAGATTATTTTAAAACGATTCAAGGCAAATTTGTTGCTCCTACGGCTATCGAGAATTCATTTTCTGAAAGTATGCACAGCGAGCAGTGTTGCTTACTCGGTCGCGGTTACTCTAAAACCGTTATTGTGTGCGTGCTCTCGGCCATGGCACAAAAAGAAGACGCCGATCTAATTAACAACGATCTAATTGCGCATGTTAGACAGCTTAATCAAACGGTTGAAAAGCATGCCCGTGTGGGCGCTATTATTGTTAGTTGTGAGTCTTGGACAATTGATAACGGTATGCTCACACCGACGATGAAGATTCGCCGCGAACAAATTGAAGAGCGCTTTGGCGACTTAGCCAGAGCGTTGGCGCATGATGCTGCAGTTAAAGCGGAAGTGTTGCTAACCAGGCAATAGACCAGCGGGCTGCCTCTTTGGAAGGCATTGTCTAGTCGTTATCTTGCAATGGCTTTAACCAATGAGGCCATTATTTTGTTTGCTTTTTTTGGAAGATCCACATGAAAGCCGCAACAACCAGAGGCATTTTCGCCAATACTTCCCTCATTACTCGAAGTACTCAGCGGCCTACAGTGGGCGTTAATGATGTACTAGTTGAAGTTCATGCATCCTCTGTTAATCCAAAAGATTGGAAGCTCAATACCATTATTTCATCGCTAACTCCCAAGCTAGGTGCGCTTGCTAAAATCAATATTATTGGTGATGACCTGGCCGGCGTGGTCGTTGAAAAAGGTGCACACGTTTCTGACTTTGCTATCGGCGATGAAGTTTACGGTATGGATATGCGCCTGCGAACGGCCGCGTGTGCAGAATATGCTGTAATTAGCGAAAAAAGCATTGCCCACAAGCCTAAAAATATGTCTTTTGCCGAGGCTGCGTCGGTACCGCTTGCGGCTCTTACTGCGCTGCAAGCCTTTTATTTGGGTGGCGTGCAACAAGGCAGTAAGGTGTTGGTGATTGGCGCCTCGGGTGGTGTGGGCACCTTTGCAGTGCAAATAGGTAAAGCCATGGGCGCACATATTACCGGCGTGTGCAGCGGTAAAAATAGTGAGCTTGTGGCCGGCCTCGGTGCAGAAAAAGTGATTGATTATACGCGGAGTGATTTTTTACAAGAGACCGATGACTATGATGTGGTTTTTGATGTCACTGCCTACCAGAGTTTGTCTTCGTGCTCATCGCTGATGGCTGAGCAGGGAGTATTTATTAGCACCGCCGGACACGGTAAGGCACTATTTAACACTTACCGGCCGCACTTTTCTCAGGGAACAAAGACGGCCAAAGCCATATGGGTAAAGTCGCGCAATGAAGACTTAGATAAATTAAAAACGTTTATTGAGGGCGGATTGGTTAAGGCTGTTATTGACAGCGCTTTCACACTAGACAATATCCAGCAGGCCTATGTGCAAAGTCAAACAGGCCGCAGCAAAGGGAAGGTGGTTATTCTTGTCAAACAATAGCGAACGCATCGAGTGCAGAACAATAACAACAGACTAGTCTGGCAATGCGCAGTCTAGGGTCCAACTTAGCAGTGTATTACAGTGCAGTCTCAATACAGTGAGGATAAGCTCGGTTCATTCGGTGGGGTAGCTTATATTTATTTTATGCCACTAACGCTTGTACAGTGCCTCGAGTGTATGTGAACCCAAAGAATTGGCGTTGATCATATAGCCTGTTAACGCCCCCGAGGCATTTTCCGGTAAATCCAGCTTTTGAGACAAGGCGTGTACAGTAAACTGATACCGGTGAGCACCATGGCCTTCGGGGGGGCATGCTCCACCAAAGCCATGAATACCATAATCGTTTCGCATTTGCATACTCCCCTTGGGGGCGAGGTTTTTACTTGAGTCACCCGCACCGGTGGGCAAGGTCGTTATGTTTGCGGGGATATTTACAAGCTGCCAATGCCACCAGCCACTCCCGGTAGGCGCGTCGGGATCGTAAGCGGTAACCGCAAAAGCCTGAGTGCCCTCGGGCACGCCATCCCAAGAAAGCTGCGGTGACAAATTACCGCCGTTGCAACCGAATCCCTGAAATTCTTGAGCTTTTTTCATGAACTGGCCATGCGATAGATCGGTGCTGCTCAATGAAAACGAATCCGCTAAGGTAGAACTCGTCAAAAATGTTATTAAAAGTAGTAGTGTGCTGCTTTTGATAGGTTGAAGCATACGGATGTCCTTGATGAGGTAGTCAAGGGACTATTTTACCCCATTACTTGCAGATGGGTGTATCGCGCAGTAGTGAATGTATCGTTGATGGAGTTATTGGCCAACACTTCAGTGGTATTTCATTCGGATGCTGAAGCTGAAGCCACAGTAGTTATCAATAGGCTTCAATGGAACATGTTGCATTAGCACAGCTTTTTACCGTAGCTCTTCGCATGCCGTATCCACCCCAACCGGTCATGAGCTAAGAAGGGTTGAGGCTGTGGTATGCCAAATGATCAGGCTAGAGCTGGGGGGCGGCTTGAAACGACCGGTTTACGTTGAAGCCGCTTTTCCATGTTTATAAGTTATGGTTTTTCTTGCTGTTGACGATTTCGATACACACTGGCATGGTACGGATTAAAGCTTCGCGCTCTTTTTAACGCGCCTATTATTGGCCTTGCTGAAAATGATCGAAAAAATTATCAACGAGCACACTGTCCAAACATGAACAATGGGTACTGATACATTGATAGGGTTTTCCGATAGTATTTGGTGTTGTTGCATAAAGTGCCATGCCTTTTCTGCTAAATCGATGCCGTCCTCATTTTGATATAAAAAGTGGCCCGCAGCATCACTGCCCGTGACGCTGCATAAGCCAGTGTCAGCACTGTTGGAGCAGGAGTTATAAGTCTCACAAAAAGCGGTGTCGCTTATTGTCTCTATCACATCCGGCGATGGCGAAGTGCAGCCGTTGTATTGCTTCCAAGCTTCCAATGATTCATGGGCGCTCTTATAAATGATATTGCCATCGTAGGGTACTAAGCTATCGGTCAATCCTTGAAATGTTAATATTGGTATCGGTTGCTGGGCACAATCCATGTTGAGGTTTTGTAATGTAGATGCCGCCAATGGCACAGCGGCAGCGAAAATATCGGGCGCTTCACAAGCTAATCTATGCGACATAAAACCGCCGTTAGAAAGCCCCGTTACATAAACACGTGTCGTATCAATATGGCTCGCTGCGTTTATCGCCTCAACCATGGCTCGAACAAAGCCAATATCATCCGTTCCATTTTCTTCGGCAGCGCCGCAGCAAACACCACCTGCATTAAATGATGGTCCTTCAAGTGGAAAGCCCGTTACCGGATTTCGCTCTTCTGGAGCATCAGGCAGACCATAAAGGCCCTGCGGGTATGCCACAATAAAATTTTCTAGCTCCGACAGTGGCCGCATGCCTGATGTTAGGCGTTGCGCGGTTTTGTTGCTGCCAAGGCCGTGTATGTCGACAACTAAGGGGTAGGCCAGACTGCCATCATAGCTGTCAGGTACATAAACGTCGTAATAGCGGAGCTGACTATCGTGC
>Ga0206129_10000221_pt1 | contig 97457 bp, 102 predicted proteins | sample Helgoland_Spring_8_FD_148616 | JGI IMG/M metagenome (GOLD analysis project Ga0206129, IMG submission 148616) | Pelagic subsurface seawater microbial communities from Kabeltonne, Helgoland, North Sea - Helgoland_Spring_Bloom_20160502_2 | ecosystem: Environmental > Aquatic > Marine > Epipelagic ... | reverse complement strand
TATCTCTCCTGAACTTACCATGGGCGGACGATTTTTTAATATTATTTTCTTTGTCTAGCATGACCAAGACACCCTTAAATTTGCTTATTTTTTCAGGAATTTTTTTGAGATCTAACTCGCTCGAATCATAAAAATTGTCCTTTGCTTTGAACAAAATTTTTTGCTCATCATAAAATTCATTAAAATTTTTATTCAAACAGTCTTTTGTTAATTGATTTATTGTTTTCATATATTTTATGGCTGGTACTTAAATGGAAGTCCTAGATTAGTATTACTAATCTTTTTTTGATTTTCTCTATGAAAGCTAAATATAATCAGCTCAAGATCTTTTAATTCATGTGAATATCTATAATTTTTTAAATCTACATTCCAGACGTGTTCTTCGCTTGGGATATTTGCTTTCTCCTCTTTTTTGATTTGAACAAATCCTATTTTGTCATCTTCAAAACCCCAGGGTGTCCATCTATAACCAGGTTTAAATTTAGACCATGTCACCATTAGACATTCATTGAAATCAAAATACTTTTTACTTTTGCTATATTCATAGAACCCTTTATAGAAGAAACATGCAATCAGATTTCTGTCTATTACAGCTAATTCAGCTCTTGGTTTGGAATCTTGAAACTCATAATGATATGTTTCAAAGTTGGTTACTCTGTCCCTTGGTAACTTAAGATCATTCAGAACAAATTCTGAATCTATCTTTTTGCATCGCAAACCAAATTTAATAAGATTATTAATTCTGTATACTTTGTCACTTGATGAAAAATATGAAATTCTTTTAAAGTTATCATCTTTTTTGCTTTTTGGTCCTGTTTTCCAAAAATCTAAACTTGAATATCTTTTGATTGATTTTTTATTGGGTTGAATATAAGCAGCCAAGGTATGAATAGTCTTTTCGTTAGGAGAACAAAAAAACTCAGCAACTTTATCAAAATATTCTTCATCTAGAATGCTATATTTATTATTGTGAGTTTGTGAGTACTCTAAAATTTCTAGCCAAGTTGAAAAAATGATTTTTAACGATGTTTTTTTTGTGATGGAGAATTCTTTTTGCAAATCATTTATTGATATTTTTGATACCTTAATAATTGAAACCCAAAAATTTTTAATTACTTTAAATATTTCATCATCGTTAAATGTTAGTAAACTTTTTCTAACTATCTGTACATATTTAAATAAATCCTTTTGATTGTTGTTAAGCGATCTAAATACTGAATTTAAAATTTCATCATCATGGATTTTTAAGATTATTTGATTATTTGATATTCTTTTCTCGTGATATGTCATATTATATATATGTATTTTTATAGGATATAAACATTGTAGGTAGTTTTTATACATCTGTCAATAAATTTATGAATGTCTTATAAACCTGCATAAAGGACTGCAACAAGTGATATCAACCCCTCATGACTTCCGCTAAGACGAAAAAATAGGTGAAATTTTTAAGATAATTTTTACCGAGATTAAATTTTGGTGGTTCTTGAAATCCCAGCAGATTGCGGGGTTAAAACCTAAAGTAGTTTGAAACTACTCCACCGTTACTGATTTGGCTAGATTCCTTGGCTGATCAATATCGGTCCCTCTTAATAGAGCAACTTCATAAGACAGTATTTGAAGCGGGATGTTATAAACAATTGGAGTCATAAAGAAATCACATTTTGGCATATGAATTAAATGTCCTGCCTTCACATCCATATTGACTGATGGGTCTGCAAAAACATATAAAGTGCCGCCCCTCGCTTTTACTTCCTCAAGATTTGAAATTAGTTTTTCTGCTATTTCACTTTCTGGAGCTAAAGCTATAACGGGCATATTTTCATCAATAAGTGCTAGTGGGCCATGTTTCAATTCACCAGCTGGATAAGCCTCAGCATGTATGTAGGAAATTTCTTTAAGCTTTAAGGCGCCCTCCTTTGCAATGGGATAAAAGATACCTCTTCCTAAAAATAATGCATTATCTTTGTTAGCAATACTCGGTGCTATTTCAATCATTTTTTCTTTACAAAGAAGTGCTTCTGCAATGGTTTCGGGCAGAAGCCTTAGTGCTTTAATAATTCTTCCTCTTAAAAGAGGGTTTAAATTTCTGCTTTTAGCCAACGAAAGTGTAAGCAACATTAGTCCGGCTAATTGAGTTGTAAAAGCTTTTGTTGAAGCAACTCCTATCTCAGGGCCGGCATTAGTAAATAATGAAAAATCTGATTCTCTTGCAAGAGAACTTGTTGGAACATTACAAATAGTTAAAGAAGCTAAATAATCTTTTTCCCTTGCGTAATTAAGTGCTGCCAGTGTGTCTGCTGTTTCTCCAGATTGAGAAATGGTTATAAGTAATGAGTTCTTGTCTACGTGAGGGTTTCTATACCTATACTCGCTTGCATAATCTATTTGGCAGGGCAACTCAGCTATTGAAGAAAGCCAGTTAGCAGCAACTCTACCCGCATGAAGGCTGGTTCCACAAGCAACGATTTGAATGCGTTCAACCTTTGAAAAAAGATCACTAGAGCCAAGGCCAAAAATATTGTCTAAAACATCTTCACCACCAATTCTTCCGTCTATAGTGTTTGATACTGCTTCAGGCTGCTCATAAATTTCTTTTTCCATAAAATGCCTAAAGTCGCCTTTAGATGTAGCTTGGCTCGAAATATCTATATGAGTCACATCTCTAGTAACTTCTACTTTTGACGAGTCATAAATTTTATATTCTTCTGCTGATATGGATGCAACATCACCGTCTTCTAGAAAAATAAAGTCATTGGTAAGTTGAGCTATTGCTAGAGGGTCTGAAGCTGCAAACATTTCATCTGTTCCAAGACCAATTAAAAGTGGTGACTTATTTCTTGCTACAACTAAATTTGAATTATCATTTAGATCGATTGCTGCTATGGCATATGCTCCATCTAATTTTTCTTTTGCAAGATACATAGCATCGATCATTGAGTTGCCATTGTTGATAAAAAGATCAAGCAAATGAGCTATAAGTTCAGAATCTGTTTGAGATGTAAAATCGTATCCCTCAGCAATCAAAGATTCTCTTAGCTCCACATAATTTTCAATAATCCCGTTATGGACTATATAAACAGAATCTTTTGATTTATGGGGGTGAGCATTTGCTTCAGAAGGCTCGCCGTGTGTTGCCCATCTTGTGTGAGCTATGCCAAGTTTGCTTTTTGGTTTCTCCGCAATCATCTTCTCTTCAAGAAGCTGAACTTTGCCAACAGTTCGAAGATGTGCAATAGAGTTTTCTTGGTGAAGCGCGATTCCAGCAGAGTCATATCCTCTGTACTCCATTTTATGGAGCCCTTGAACTAGCAGTTTTCCGACATTTCTAGTTGATGCCGCAGCTATAATCCCACACATATTTAATCCTTTTTCTTAGACCAATTTTCTTTATTGTTTTGTTTGCCCCTTGCCACGCCCAGCCCATTATCTGGAATATCTTTGGTGATTACAGAACCTGCTGCAACCGTTGCATTTGAACCAACTGTTACTGGTGCGACGAGTGCTGTGTTACTCCCAATAAAGCTGTCATCCCCTATGGATGTTTTATGTTTGTTAGTGCCGTCATAGTTACAAGTTATCGTTCCTGCACCAATATTGGTTGATTTACCGACTTCTGTATCGCCAAGATAAGTAAAATGATTGGCTTTTGAGCCTTCGCCCAGTGTTGAATTTTTGGTTTCTACAAAATTTCCAACTTTAGCAGAATTTTCAATTTGGCTACCCTCTCTTAGTCTGGCATATGGGCCTATGACACAATTTGAACCAATCATTGCCTGATCTATATGAGAAAAAGGCTCAATTTTTGTATCACTGCCTATTGTTGCATTCTTTAGTATCGTATTTGCTCCAATAGATACGTTATCTCCAAGGGTGATATTGCCTTCTAATATTACATTGACATCTATTGAGCAATCATTGCCCGCCTGAACATCACCTCTGACATCCAGTCTTAATGGGTCTGCAACGGTAACACCATTGTCGATTAAATCCTGTGCTTTCATGTCTCTGTATAGTGCCTCTAGCTCAGCTAGCTCAGCTTTATTATTAGCACCTTTTACTTCGTTGTTAGATGCTTCATGTGTCTTAATTTTATACCCTTTTTCATTAATTATTGAAATTAAATCTGTAAGGTAATACTCTCCGGCGGCATTATTATTATTAATTATTGATAAGCCCTCATCTAAAAGAGACTTAGGTCCACACAAAACGCCCGTAAATATTTCATTTATTTCTCTTTCTTTATCTGTTGCATCTTTCTCTTCAACTATAGACAAAGCATTTCCGCTATCGTCTTTAGCAACCCTTCCATAGCCATATGGATTATCTAAGACGGTGGTCAGTATTGATAAGGAGTCATCGGATGTTTCTATTAATTTTCGAAGAGTATCTTCTTGAATAAGAGGAACATCTCCATATAAAACCAGCACCTTTGATTCTTTTTCAACCTGGGTTAGTCCGCACTTAACTGCATCACCTGTTCCAATTGCTTTTGGTTGTTGCGCAATGCTTATCTCTAGATCATATTCATTTGCTTCTTTAATTACAGAGTCTTGGTCAAAGCCAACAACTAATGTAATTTTTGGGCTTATCTTTCCTGCTGTTGAACAAATTTTGCGCAACATGCTTGTGCCGCCAATCCTTTGAAGGGATTTAGCTCTTTTTGATTTCATCCTTGCGCCCTCTCCGGCTGCAAGAATTATGGTATGTACGCTCACAATAAATTAAAGATTAAATGACTACCTTACTGGTTTTTGCGTAATTTTTGAATAGTTTTTAATCTAGCAACTGCTTCGGCTAGTTGAGCGGAAGCTTTTGCATAATCAAGACTTGCATCTTTGTTTGCTAGCTCTTGCTCAGCAACTTCTTTTGCCTTTAAGGCCTCAGACTCATCAAGGCTTTCGGCTCTTTCAGCCGTGTCAGATAAAACGGTTACTAGGTCTGGTTGAACCTCTAAAAATCCGCCTGAGCAAAAAAACGCCTCTTCTTCTGATCCGTTTTGGACCCTAACTGGTCCTGCAGCTAATCCTGTTAATAGGGGTGTATGCCCGGGAGCAATACCAAGTTCGCCAAGAGTTCCGGTTGCATAAACCATGGTGGCCTCGCCGGAATATATTTCCTCGCTTGAAGAAACTATGTTGATCTTAATAGTACTCATACTTATAAAGTTTTTGCTTTTTCTACAGCTTCTTCAATAGTTCCTACCATGTAAAAAGCTTGTTCTGGTAGGTGATCATAGTCACCATTTAGTATTCCTTTGAAAGCTTTGATAGTATCTTCAAGGGAAACATATTTTCCTGGCGTGCCGGTAAAAATTTCAGCCACAAAGAAAGGTTGCGATAAAAACCTTTGTGCTTTTCTTGCTCTTGCTACTAATTCTTTGTCTTCTTCAGAAAGCTCATCCATTCCAAGAATTGCAATAATATCTTTAAGCTCATTATATCTTTGTAAGATTTGTTGAACTCCTTGGGCAACATCATAATGATCATTACCAACAACAAATGGGTCTAGCTGTCTGCTTGTTGAATCAAGAGGATCTACAGCAGGATAGATTCCTAGCTCTGAAATTTGTCTTGATAGAACAACAGTTGCGTCCAAGTGGGCGAAGGTTGTTGCAGGAGACGGGTCGGTTAAGTCATCAGCTGGAACATACACAGCCTGAATGGATGTTATAGATCCTGTCTTTGTAGATGTGATTCTCTCTTGAAGCGCTCCCATTTCTTCAGCAAGTGTTGGCTGATAACCAACAGCAGAGGGCATTCTTCCCAATAATGCTGACACCTCAACGCCTGCCAATGTATAACGATAAATATTATCAATAAATAATAAAACATCTTTACCTTCATCCCTAAAGCTTTCAGCCATAGTTAATCCTGTTAATGCTACTCTTAGTCTGTTTCCAGGAGGCTCGTTCATTTGTCCATATACCATGGCAACTTTTGATTCACCGAGGTTATTAATATTTACAACGCCCGATTCTTGCATTTCATAGTAGAAATCGTTACCTTCTCTAGTTCTTTCACCAACACCAGCAAAAACAGAAAGACCAGAGTGTTGAAGAGCAATATTGTTAATAAGTTCCATCATGTTAACTGTCTTACCAACACCAGCTCCTCCGAATAAACCAATTTTTCCACCCTTAGCAAACGGGCACATTAAATCAATAACTTTAATACCTGTTTCAAGAACATCATTTGAGGCAGATTGGTCTGTGTAGCTTGGAGGTTTTCTATGAATTGGCATTTTTTGTTTTTCACCAATAGGTCCCCTCTCATCGATAGGATTACCAAGAACATCCACAATTCTTCCAAGAGTCTCGGGTCCTACAGGAACTGATATAGGTGCGTTGGTTCTTGAGGCTATAAGACCCCTTTTCAAACCCTCGGTAGCTCCCATAGCAATTGTTCTGACAACACCATCACCAAGTTGTTGTTGAACTTCAAGGGTTGTACCGCTCTCATCAATCATTAGTGCTTCATATACTTTTGGTATGTTGTCTTTGTCGAATTCGACATCGATAACCGCTCCAATGATTTGTGTAATTATTCCGTTGCTCATATTTTTCTCCTTAAACTGCTGCTGCGCCGCCGACTATCTCTGAGAGCTCTTGTGTGATAGCTGCTTGTCTTACGTTGTTATATAAAAGTTCTAATTCTTTGATTAAATCGCCAGCATTATCTGTGGCATTTTTCATGGCAATCATTTTGGCTGCTTGTTCACAGGCATTATTTTCTATAACTGCTTGATACACCAAGGATTCGATATATCTTGTAAGCAATCCTTCTAATAATTCTTTTGCCTCGGGTTCATAAATATAGTCCCATTGTGATGGACTTGATTCATCTTGTTCTTCTGGTGCTAGAGGGATTAATTGCTCTACGTTTGGTTGTTGAGTCATAGTATTTACAAAACCATTTGCGCACAAGTATGCTTGATCTATATCGCCATTCTTGTGCATATCTAAAACAACTTTGGTTAATCCAATTAGGTCATCTGGATTTGGTTTGTCCCCCAGCTTTTGAGCAACCGCAACCACATGCCCGCCAACACTTTTAAAAAATCCAGCGGCTTTAGTCCCTATTAAGGCAAAACATGATTCAACTCCTTGCTCATGAAGCTCAGCTGATTTTGCTATTACTTGTTTAAAGAGGTTTGTATTAAGGCCCCCGCATAATCCCTTGTCAGATGAAACAACAATAAAGCAGGCTTTCTTTGGTGATCTTTCTTCGTAAAAGGGATGTGGATATTCGGAATTAGCTAAAGCTATATGAGAAATAACATCCTTAATTTTTAGAGAATAAGGCCTGCCTTCAAGCATAGTATCTTGAGTTTTTTTCATTTTGCTTGCAGCAACCATTTCCATAGCCGAAGTAATTTTTTGCGTGCTTTTTATACTCGCAATCTGCTTTCTTACTTCTTTTGTATTAGCCATTATTTAAATTAAAATGTTTGTGTCTTTTTAAAATCTTCTACAAGCGCTTTGAATTGTCCTTCGATATCATCATTCCAGTCGCCTGTTGAGTTGATTTGCTTCTCTAAATCGCCCTTTTCAGATGTTAAATATCCATGCAGGGCTTCTTCGAAAGCTAATATTTTTTCTACTTCAACATCTGCCATATAGCCCCTATCAGCAGCAAATAAACTTAAAGCTTGTTGTGCCACGCTCATGGGGGCATATTGTTTTTGCTTTAATAGCTCTGTAAAAGCTTTACCGTTGGCAAGTTGCTGTTTGGTTGCATCATCAAGATCAGATGCAAACTGTGAGAAAGCTGCTAATTCACGATATTGCGCCAACGCCGTTCTAACTCCGCCAGCTAACTTTTTCATAATTTTTGTTTGAGCTGATCCGCCAACCCTAGAGACTGAAAGTCCTGGATTAATAGCTGGCCTTACTCCAGAATTAAATAATTCTGTTTCTAGATAGATTTGACCATCGGTGATTGAAATAACGTTTGTTGGAACAAATGCTGATACATCGCCAGCTAGTGTTTCAATAATCGGTAAAGCGGTTAATGATCCTGTCTTACCCTTTACCTTTCCTTCTGTAATTTTTTCTACGTAATCTGCATTAACTCTGGCAGCTCTTTCTAATAGTCTTGAGTGAAGATAAAACACATCTCCAGGATATGCTTCTCTACCGGGAGGTCTCTTTAGTAGCAGCGATACTTGTCTGTAGGCAACTGCTTGTTTTGATAAATCATCATAAACAATTAGGGCATCTTCACCCTTGTCTCTGAAATATTCGCCCATAGTGCATCCAGCATATGCTGAAAGATATTGCATTGGTGCTGGATCGGCCGCAGTAGCAGAAACAACAATGGTGTGCTCCATTGCTCCATACTCTTCGAGCTTCCTTACAACGTTTGCTACCGTTGATTGCTTTTGTCCAATAGCAACATATATACATTTAATGCCTGTTCCTTTTTGGTTAATAATGGCATCGATAGCAACTGCTGTTTTACCTGTTTGTCTGTCACCAATAATTAGTTCTCTCTGGCCTCTTCCAATTGGCACCATGGCGTCAACAGCCTTTAGGCCAATTTGCACTGGCTGATCAACCGATTGACGAGCAATTACACCAGGAGCTACAACCTCAACAGGTGATGTCCTTTCGGCCTTAATTTCTCCCTTTCCATCAATTGGAACTCCAAGAGTGTTTACAACCCTGCCAAGAAGGGCCTCACCAACAGGGACTTCTAAAACCTTGCCTGTACAGAGCGCCTTTTGTCCCTCAACAATCTCGAGATAGTCTCCCAAAACCACCGCACCAACAGAATCTTGTTCTAGGTTAAGTGCCATACCTTTTGTTCCGTTTTCGAATTCTATAACTTCGCCATACATAACATCTCCCATGCCATGTATTCTCACAATACCGTCGGAGACACTAACAACAACGCCTTCGTTTTTTCTTTCTGCGGAAAGATCAAGACCAGCAATTTTTTCTTTTAGTACGCTGGAAATTTCTGATGGATTTAATTGACTCATTTTTTCACCTTAAAAATTTAATTGGTTTACAAGTTTATTAACCTTTCCTCTTATGGAAAGATCTAACATTTCATCTCCTATCTTTATAGATAGGCCGCCCATCATTCTTGGGTCTTTGGAAAAATATATTTTGGCATCTTCGCCATATGTTGCTTTTAATTTTTGTTCTATGTTTTCTTTTGCCTCTTGGCTGGGCTCAGCGGCAACAAAAACCTCAATTGAGTTTTGATTCTTGTGTTTTTCTAACAGGCCCTCATAAATGTTATAAATAGATTCAAGTAAATTTAGTCGTTTGTTTTCTGCTAATATTTCTAGGAGTTTTTTGGATGTTTCTGAAATGGTTTCTTCAAACAATTTAACAAGAATATCTACAACCTCTTTTCTTGATAGAACAGGATTTTTTATAGTATTAATAACGCCCTCTGTCTTAGAAGCAGCTGCAATCATCTTAAGTTCAATTGCCATTGCTTCTAAACTGTTAGCCTCATTTGCTGAAGCAAATAATGCTTTTGCATAAGGTCTGGCCAAAGGTGTTAGTTCGATCATTTCTTATAATTCCTCTGCCGCTTTTTTGAGAATATCTTCGTGTTTCTCTTTTGAGATTTCATCGCCAAGAATCTTTTGAGTTGTATCAATAATAATGTCTGACATTTGTTGTCTTAGCTCTTCTTTGGCTTTGTTGGTCTCATTCTCAATTGCGATAGATGCTGATGACATTATTTTTTCTGCCTCAACCTCTGCTTTAGATGAAGCGTCTTTGACTATTTGAGATGCTCTTGCATTGGCTTTATCAAGAATCTCAGCTGCCTCAGACTTGGCTTGATTTAACTCTTTATCAAAAGCAAGTTTCGCCTCCTCCAGGGAATCATCAGCTTTTTTTGCAGCCTCAAGACCGTCGGCTATCTTTTTTTCTCTCTCTTGCATAACAGCCAATATTGGTGGATAAATATATTTCCAGCATATGGCTACAAAAACAATCATAACGACTGCTTGTGCAAGTAAGGTTGCGTTTATGTTCATATTTCTTTATCTAATTATTTTAAAGGGCGAATAACATGTACATACCAAGACCAACTCCTATCATAGGAACCGCATCGGTTAAACCCATCATTAAAAAGAATCTACCCTGAAGAAATGGTGCTAACTCGGGCTGCCTTGCTATTCCTTCAATAAATTTACTACCCAAAACACCCACTCCGATCCCAGCCCCAATAGCTGAAAGACCCATGGTAATTCCTGCTGCTAATACTTCAATACCTTCCATTTTTTTCTCCTATAAGTTGAGGACTAATGTTCCTCTGTTTCATGTGCCATTGCTAAATATGCAATGGTTAACGCCATAAATATAAATGCCTGCAGTGCCACAATTAAAATGTGGAAAAGCGCCCAAACCAAGTGTAGGCCAAAACCAAGCATGCCTATTGGAATGCTGCTAAAGAATAACATTAAGGCAATCAAAATAAATATCATTTCGCCGGCATAAAGGTTGCCAAAAAGCCTCAAACCTAAAGATATTGGTTTGGCAATAAAATTAACCATCTCTAAAACAAAATTAACTGGTATTAACCACTTTCCAAAAGGGTGAAGTGTCAGTTCTGCTATGAAATTTTTAAATCCTTTAACTGTGATGCTGTAGTAAATGGTTAAGATAAATACAGCAAAAGCCATTCCTAGGGTAATGTTCGGGTCTGTGGTTGGCACAACTTTAAAATAAAATGATTCAGGGCTCGTTATCCACTCAACACCGCCCCCCTCTGCACCGCCGGAGCCGGCCACAGCGTATGCTATATGTCCTGCTAAAACTGGTAAAAAGTCAACAGGAACTAAATCCATTAAATTCATTAATAATATCCAAACAAAAACTGTGAGTGCTAAGGGCGCTATTAGAGTATTTTTAACTGAGCCAAACAGTGACTGTACGTTGTCTTCTACAAACTCTATACACATCTCAACAAAATTCTGGGCTCCTTTTGGAGCGGAGTTAGAATTCATATCTTTTGGCATCGCCATTTTAAACACACCAATAAAAACCGCGCCTAGAAGAACCGACCAAAACAAAGAATCAACATGGAAGGCCCAAAAACCCATCTTATCTACCATGTATGGGTCGCAGGTCCAAAAAGAATTATATATACCAGCATCCTCATTAACGCCAACTTTTCCACATGTAAGGTTTGTAAGATGGTGATTGATATATGACTCAGTTGTCATTACGCCCTTAGCCATTATGATGATGCCTCTTTTTTAAAAAACATTGTTGGGTTTAGAGCTGTATTTATCAAAATAAAGAAAAGCATTGCGCTTATAAATACATTTTGCATAAAGGTTGCTGTCAAATACAAAAAAAGTACAAATAAAGCCCACTTTATAGACCAGTTGTAGGCAGCGTTGATGCCATAATCGTTGATTTTTGCACCAATATAATAAGCAACACAAATAGAAACAAGATAGGTTAATGGTATTACAAAAAATATTGGGTGCTCGAAGCTGCCCATTAACAACAAAGCAAACGCAATAATGCCTAACATTGATTTGCTGCTAAAAAGTATATTTTGGAAACTTTTCAAAAGATTGGTTTTTTTCTTAAATTTATTGCGGTGAATTATAGAAATTTATGGTCTTATAAACAAGTTGTTTTAAGTTTATTTTTTCAACTTTGAAATGATTGTCTCTAGCTCGTCTGATGTGTTGTAGGTTATAACAACTTTTCCGGTTTTTTTGTTTTTTGCTTCTATTTCTACCTTGTGTCCAAAGCCTTCTGACATTTCTTGTTCAATATTTAAAAGATCTGTGTCTTTTGTTTTTTTTATGTTTTTTGCTGGGGTGTTGTTTGATTTTGATATATTGCTAAGCTCTTTTACGCTTAGTTTGTTTTTTATTATGCTTTTTGCTGTTTTTTCTGCCTCTTCTGGACTCATTGAGGCCAGTAGTTTTGCATGTCCTTTCTCAATCTGGCCGGCTGAAAGCATGTCCAATATGGCTGTTGAAAGATTTAATAACCTCAAAGAATTTGCTATTGTGCTTCTAGCTTTTCCAGTTGATGAGGCAACCTCATCCTGGGTGAGACCAAACTCTCTTTTTAGTCTGTCATAACCCCTTGCTTCTTCAACAGCATTTAGGTCTTCTCTTTGGAGGTTTTCAATAAGAGCAGATTCTAAGGCGTCTTGGTCTTTTTTTTGATCAACAAGGCAGGGTATTGTGCTTAGCCCTGCTTTTTTTGAAGCTCTCAGCCTTCTTTCACCAGCAATAACTTCATATTGGTTTAAGCCCATCTCTCTAACAAGAATGGGTGAAATAACTCCGTGATTTTTTATAGAATCTGTTAGCTCTAAAAGTTTAGCCTCGTCAAAGTTTGATCTTGGTTGAAACCTTCCAGCGCTAATGTTTTCAATTAAAACCTCTTTAACGGTTTTTTGGTTTGCGTCTTTATTAGAGCCCAAGAGAGCGTCCAGACCTCTGTTTAAAATTTTGTTTTCATCGGACATATTCAACCTTCCTGATTAGTTCCCCAGCAAGAGCAAGATAGGCCTTTGCTCCATATGATGTTGGCATGTATTTTACACCAGAAACCCCGTGGCTTGGCGCTTCGGCAAGCTTAATGTTCCTTGGGATTAGGGTGTTAAAAACCAAGCTAGAAAAATGGTTTTCAAGCTCGTCCGAGACCTCTTTTGCAAGGTTGTTTCTCATATCAACCATTGTTCTAATTATTCCCAAAACCCTATTAGATGTTAGGTTTTTGTCGGAAAGTGTTTTGATTGTTTGCATTAATCCAGCAACGCCCTCAAGAGAATAATACTCACACTGAAGTGGAATTAGTGTGCCAGAGGCAGCAAACAATGCTTCTATGGTTAATTGATTTAAGGTGGGCGGGGTATCGATAATGGTGTAATCGTATTTTTTTTCTATGTTTTTTAGCTCCTCGGATAAAAAATTTTGTTTTTGTGAGTCTCTTATTCCAACCTCGAGCGCTATAAGGTCTTGGCTGCCCGGGATGACGTCATATGTGTCAGCTGTTTTGTATATACATTTGTTGATGTTTGTTTTTTCAAAAAATAGGTTAAAAAGGGTGTTTGGGTTTTCTTCTTTTATTCCTGTGGCTGTTGTCGCGTTGCCCTGGGGATCTAGATCTATTAACAAAACATTTCTTTTTGTTGCAGAGAGGCTTGATGCGAGATTGACTGCTGTGGTTGTTTTGCCAACACCCCCTTTTTGATTGGCTATTGCTATAACCTTATTCATTTTTTTTAATCATCACTATGTGTCTTTCATATTTTTTATTATCTAGTTCGATTATTTCATACTTATAATTGTTTGTGTTTATTGCTGTCATTTCTTCTTCTATTTTTTCAATACGGCCTTTTAAGAGAAGGTATTTGCCATCTTTTTTTAGGTTTTTTTCTGTAAGGCTTAAGATTTTTTCGGTTGATGAGAATGCTCTGGCTGTTATTATTGAATAGCTTTCAAGTTTGTTGGATTTTGTAATTGTGTGTTTTAAAACCTTGATGTTGGGCAGGCCTAAAACATCTTTGGTTTTGTTTAAAAAATAGCATTTCTTTTGGCTTTTTTCTAGCAAATGAATTTCGCAATCAGGCCTAAGAATTGCTAAAACAATTCCTGGAAAACCTCCCCCAGAACCTAGGTCAAGAATTTTTGATTTTGGATTAATTTTTTCTATTAGTGGTATGCAGTCTAAGATGTCTTTTTCAAAAACCTCATCTTTGTTGGCTCTGGTAAAAATATTGTGTTTTTTGTTAAAAACCAAAGCTTCGTTGATGTAAATCTTTATTTTTTCTTTTTCAGTTATTGAAAGATTTTTATGCATTTATTTTTTGTAGCTCTAATTTTTTTATGTTGATTAGAATTAGGTTTATTGCTGCTGGTGTAACTCCCTCTATTTTTGCGGCCGAACCAATTGTTTCTGGGTTTGATTGGGTTAGTTTCTCAACAACCTCGTTAGATAGTCCGCTTATGTTTTTATAATCTATTGAGCTTGGAATTTTTTTGTTGTTTTGTTTTTTGTTTTTGTTAATTTCTCTTAACTGTTTGTCTATATAGCCTTTGTACTTGATTTCCACCGAGGCCCTTTTAAAAAAAACTTTTTCATCTTCTTGAATTTTTATGAGTTTGTTTTCTTCCACATCAGGCCTTGTTAATATTGAGTGCAGGCTTCTTTTTTCTTCAAGTGTTACTGTGTCGTTGTTTTTATTTAAAAACGTTTTTATTTTGGTTTTTTCTAGGGTGTTTTTTACAAAGTTTTTATATGCTTCTTCCCTCTTTAGATAGTTTTGATATCTTTCTTTTTTTATAAGGTTTAGGTTGTAGGCCTTTGTTAAAAGCCTTTGCTCTGCATTGTTTTGGGATAACAAAAGCCTATGTTCTGCTCTGCTGGTAAACATTCTGTATGGTTCTGTTATGCCATGTGTTGTTAGGTCGTCTATCAGAACCCCAATATAGGCCTCGTCTCTGTTTAGTATAAAAGGGTCTTTGTTTTGTATTGAAAGCGTGGCGTTTATTCCAGCAACTAGCCCTTGAGCTGCTGCTTCTTCGTATCCGGTTGTTCCGTTTATCTGTCCAGCTAAATAAAAATCTTTTAAAAACGTTGTTTCAAGAGTTTTTTTGTTGGTTCTTGGGTCTATAAAATCGTATTCAACTGCGTAACCATACTCTGTTATTTCTGCGTTCTCCATCCCCTCTATTGATCTGATGAATTCTTTTTGGGCTTTTTTTGGAAGGCTGGTTGAAATGCCGTTTGGGTATATTAAGTCTATACCTATCCCCTCTGGCTCTATAAATATTTGATGGCTGTCTTTGGATGAAAACTTAAAAACCTTGTCTTCTATAGATGGGCAATACCTTGGGCCAATTCCAGAAATGTTCCCTGAATACATGGCTGAAAGGTGTGTGTTTTCAGATATTATTTTGTGAGTGTTTTTGTTGGTTCTGGTAATATAGCAAGGCATTTGTTTTTGGTGTTCTTGTGCCTGGTTTGTTAAAGACATAAATGGTGTTGGTTTCTCACCGGGTTGTTCCTCCATAACAGAAAGGTTTAGGCTTGACATTGTTATTCTTGCAGGAGTTCCGGTTTTTAGCCTCCCCATTGGGAGTTTTAAATCATAAAGTTTTTTTGATAGCGGTATGGCGGAGTCGTCCCCCACTCTTCCACCCTTAGTTACTTCTGATCCTGTATACATTAAGCCATTCAAAAAAGTCCCTGTAGTTAAAATTGTTTTTTTTGCTTTCACCTCTTTACCGTTTGCAATAACGCCCTTTACAAAACTTTTATCAATTATTAGGTCGGTTACTTCGGCTTCGATTAAATAAATATCTGTTTGTTTTATTATTTTTTGAATAGCTTCTTTGTAAAGCTTTCTGTCACACTGAACTCTTAGGGCTTGGACGGCGTCACCCTTTCTTGTGTTGAGTGTTCTGTATTGAATTCCAGACATGTCGGTTGCAAGAGGCATGATCCCTCCCATAGCGTCTATCTCTCTAACAATATGTGACTTTCCCAAACCGCCAATTGCTGGATTGCAAGACATCTGGCCAATTTTTGTTTTATCAAAAGTTATGAGGGCGCAAACCATGCCCGCTCTACTAACAGCATGAGCTGCCTCAACACCGGCATGACCGCCCCCAACAACTATGACATCAAACTTATCCATATACTTATTAAAACCAATAATATCTATATTATATACTTATTGTTATTTCTATTAGGGTAAGCGTTTTCTGTGGGTAACAGCATGAAAGCTATTTAAACAAAGCCCAAACAGGCAACAATAAAACATGTTTAACCCTGTTAAAGGAACCAGAAAACTCAATACAAAAACCTGTTGATAAAAAATTATGTAAAAAATTAAACACAGATTAATAACAACTTACTTACCAATACAAAAATTACTAAAAATATCTCCAAGCAAAGAGTCTGAAGTTTTAACACCAACAACCTCATCCAAAAAACCCCTTGCCAACCTTAGGTCTTCTGCCACCAGTTCCAAACCACCACCTTCCTCAATTTTTAATAGAGCATCTTTTAAACATTTAAGAGACGAGTTGAACAGAGATATATGACGATCTCTAACCAAAAAAGAATAATCACTTCTATCAAAAACCTTAAAAAAACTAGCAAGCTTATTTTTTAACTCGCCAAAACCCTCTCCGGTTTTTGCAGAAACCAAACAATCAAAAACCTCTTGATTTGGAGGGCCTAAATCTAACTTGTTATATACGGTTAAATATTTTTTCCCTTTTGTAAGTTTTGAAAACTTATTTAAAACATTTTTATCAAAACTGTCGAAAATACCAACAACAACATCAGCGCCCTCTATCTGTTCCAAAGCAATACTTATGCCTCGCGACTCTATTAAATCATCCGTCTCTCTTATACCCGCTGAGTCCAATAAAGAAAAAGAGGCATCGCTATAAAACAACTCAGACTCAACTAGATCACGCGTTGTTCCGGCAACGCTTGAAACCAGCGCCCTTTCAAAACCTAAAAGCCTATTAAAAACTGAAGACTTTCCTGAATTAACAGGACCCACAAAAAGAACCTTGTTTTTACTAGAGTAATGTTTTTTATTAACACAACCATCAACAAACAAAGAGAAATCAACTACAATTTTTTTTAGACCACCAACCAAAGCACCGTCTAAAAAATCCTCACCCTCATCTGAGAAATCTATTTCTCCTTCAACACCCATTCGCAAGAAATCTATTTTTTTTGAAAAACCAACAACCAAATCAGTAAAAGTTCCAGACAAAGACTTTGAAGACAAATACACGCTCTCTCGGCTTGAACTATCTATAATATCCACAACAGCCTCAGCTTCGTTTAAACTAATTTTATTATTTAAAAAAGCTCTCTTTGTAAACTCTCCCGGAGGCGCCTCATCAAAACCCAGGCCCTTAAAAACATCAACAATAAGCGACATAACGCCAAGGCTTCCGTGAGCATATACCTCAAAAGAATCCTCGCCCGTATAACTATTTGGGCCCTTAAAAAAAACAACCCCAACATTATCAATAACACCACCGCCGGCGTCTAAAAAGGACCTCAAATAAAAAGTTCTCGCTCTTTTTAGTTCGCAACCAGTTATCTGTTTTATTTTATCAAGACAACCATGGCCAGAAACCCTAAAAACACATATTGCAGACTTTGCCGGAGGTGTAGCAAGGGCGAAAACAACCGACATAAAACTTACTCACCACCAGCGCTTGTAGAGCTCAGTACGCCTGTTTTTTTGTAAAGGTAGCGCTGTTGAGCAAGAGAAACACCAGAATTAATAACAGAGTACAAACAAAGGCCAGCAGGAAAAATAACAAAGAAAATAGAAAAAATAACAGGCATATATTTCATTACTTGAGCTTGTGTTGGGTCAGATGTTGGCGGAGCGGGACTAAGCCTTTGGGTTGAAACCATAACCAAGCCAAACAAAACCGGAAGAATAAACAAAGGGTCTGGGATGGATAAATCAGAAATCCAAAAGAAAGAAGCATGACGTAACTCAACCATTTCCCGAAGAGCGAAAAAGAAGCCAATAAAAAAGGGCATCTGGGCCAGCACCGGCAAACAACCGCCCAAAGGGTTAACCTTCTCTCTTTTATACAAAGCCATAACCTCTGCGCTTGCCTTTTGTCTGTCGTTCTTATACCTGTCTTGTATATCTTTCATCATTGGGCCAACTTTTCGCATACCCGCCATAGAAACAAAACCCTTTGCAGTAATTGGGAACAGGGCCAACTTCAAGATCAAAGTAAAAATTATTATTGACAGAGCCCAGCTATTAACATACTCATTAATTAGATCTAAAAACCAAACCATTGGTTGGGATATAAACCAAAACCAACCCATATCAATCGAAAGCTCTAAACTTTCTGCTCTTTCAGCAAGGTCTTTTCTTATTTTTGGGCCAATAAAAACCCTGTGAGAGTGAGAGTAAACCAGGTTTGTAGCCTCACCCTTTTCAACCGTATAACCCATTCGGTAAACACCTGACTCGGCTGGAGAGGTAAAATAATTATATACATACTCATTAGAGCCTATCAATGCTGCAAAAAAATACTTTTGAATAAAAGAAATCCAACCAGATCTAGAAAGAACAGAGGTGGGCTTATCTAATGCTCTCAACCTTGTTGTTTCATAGGGGTCTTGGTCGCTGCTAATAGCAACTCCTTGATAGGAGCTGTTATTCATCATACCGCCCTCAATAAATCCTGTTTTTAAGTCTAACGATCTTCCCTCTGTTCTATATAGAGATGCAAAAGCCTTACCCTCAACACCACCAATTGAACTATCTTTAATAAGGACCTCATACGTATTTGGCAAGAAACTAAACTCTTTTGTAAAGCTCCCATCCCCACTCTTTAACAAAACAAAATTATCACCATAACTATCAAGAACATATTTAACAGCCTGCCCGGTAAAACCTGTTCTAAGATAGTATTTAAAAGAACCAATGTCTGAAGATCCAAAAACCCTCACACCCATAGAGCCCTCGACATTTTCAACACCATACTGTTTTAGTCTAGACTCAAGCACGCTGCCGGTTTGAATAGAAATTTTAAGCCTTAATAAATCATTCTCAAGGTAAACATATGCACCATCCTCAGAAACTTTTGGTTTTGCCATCTCAATACCGGCAAGCTCAAGATGCTTGCTAATTGAGGAGGATTTGTTGTCAGACGTCCACTCATAAAAAAGAGCCACAGACAACACAGCAACCAACCCAAGATAAACCTTTCTAATATTCATTCTATTAATGTTCCTTTTTGATAAAGAGATTCTACAGCCTTAACAATCTCAACAGAAGCCTCGGAGTATTTTAATTCAGCAAAGGGTTTGTAAACAAGAACAACAAAAACCCCGCTCCCCAATAAATTATTTTTTTTAAAAATATCCTTAATCTGCCTTTTAATTTTGTTGCGAACAACAGCAAGCTTAAAATTTTTTTTTGAAACAGATATTCTAAGAGCCGAAGGCTCTGTCGGTAAATAAAAAAGCCTTAGGTTTGTTGATGTATGAAAGTGCCTAGGCAGCCTGGGTTGAGACAAGCTCTATGCTGATAGAACCTTGCGGCCCTTTTTTCTTCTATTAGACAGTATAGCTCTTCCAGCCTTTGTAGCCATTCTTGCTTTAAAGCCATGGGTTCGGCTTCTCTTCAGTGTACTTGGTTGAAACGTTCTTTTCATAATTAACCACCTAAAAAATAGTGGCGCATTATAGCTTATATATTAAAAGATTTCATATTAAATTATGAAAACATTAAATATTTATTTATATACAAGATATCCACAGAAAATTCATCAAGTTATTCTGTAGATATCTTGTGAGTTTTTTAATAGACTAGGTGTCTATTAGGAGGACTTAAGATTGGAATTTTGGAATAAATGCTCAGAAAGGCTAGAAAACACTCTTTCACAGGATGATTTTAACACCTGGATCAGGCCCTTAAAAGGAAATTTGAACAAAAATATTCTTGAGTTAGTTGCCCCTAATGACTTTATACTAAATTATGTAGAGACCAATCTATCCAATGAAATTATGGATATGGTTAGGGCCCAATCAAAAAAAGACATAAGTCTTGTTTTCAAAGCTCATACAAAAGAAACATTTGTCGATAAATATAAAAATAAAACAAAGTCCGAAGATACCAAGCTTGTTCCCTCATATGTTTTTGAAACCTTTGTAGAGGGAAAGTCAAATCATTTGGCATTAGCAGCGTCTAAACAGGTTGCATCTAACCCAAAAGGAGATTACAACCCTTTGTTTATTTATGGGGGGGTTGGTTTGGGCAAAACTCATTTAATGCACGCGGTTGGTAACCAAATATTAAAAAATGAACCCGGAAAAAGAATTGTTTATGTTCATTCAGAAAAATTTGTCTCGGACATGGTAAAAGCCCTTCAGCTTGGTGCTATGAACGAATTTAAATCGTTCTATAGAAACGCTGACGCGCTTTTAATTGACGATATTCAGTTTTTTGCAGGCAAAGAGCAGTCCCAAGAAGAGTTTTTCCATACATTTAACGCTTTATTGGACAGAAACAACCAGATGATCCTAACTTGTGACAAATACCCAAAAGAAATAGACGGCCTAGAAGAAAGACTTAAATCAAGGCTTGGCTGGGGCCTTCCGGTAATAATAGACCCTCCAGAGCTCGAAACCAGGGCCGCTGTTCTTCTTCAGAAAGCATCATCTATGGGTGTAGAAATGCCAAATGATTGTGCGATATATATTGCTCAGAGGATTCGCTCTAATATTAGGGAGCTAGAGGGAGCCCTCAAAAGAGTTGTTGCAAATGCAAGATTTACAAACCAAAAAATAGACCTCGCCCTAGTAAAAGATGCTCTAAAAGACCTCTTTGTAATATCAGCAAAAATGGTTAGTATTGAAAATATTCAAAAAACTGTAGCAGAGTACTACAATATTAAACTTTCAGATCTTTTGTCTAAAAGAAGAAGCAGGTCCATTACCAGGCCAAGACAGTTAGCAATGGCTCTTACAAAAGAGCTTACAAGACATAGTTTGCCAGAAATCGGGGAAGCCTTTAATGGAAGAGACCACACAACAGTCCTCCATGCTTGTAAAAAAATAGCAGAACTCAGAAAAGAAAGCTCTTCTCATGAAGAAGATTATAGAAACCTCACAAGAGCACTTACAAACTAATAATGGATTTTTATATTACAAAAGAAGAGATAGTCAAATCTCTTAACTCCACACTTGGTGTTGTTGAAAAAAGACAAACATTGCCAATTCTTGCAAACGTTCTTTTTGAGGTCGATGAATCATCCCTAAAGTTAACAGCAACAGATTTAGAGTCAGAAATTTCAACCATCTCAACAATCTTAAACTATAAAAGTGGAGGCAAAATAACAGCCCCGGCAAAAAAATTAAGCGAGCTTTGCAGGCTTTTTAAGGATGACTCCGAGATTCATTTCTTTTTAGATGGCGATAACCTTAAAATAGAAACAAGCTCAGGCAAATACAACTTGGCAACATTGCCAAGTGAAGATTTCCCCGTGTTTGAAAAAGAGGAGGGAGGAAACACTGTAAACATTACTGCCCAAAACCTAAAATCCTTAATTTCGAAGACCTCATTCGCAATGGGGAATCAGGATTGGAGGCACTATTTAAACGGCTTATTTTTATCTGTAGAAGACACAAAAATTACAAGTGTTGCAACCGACGCCCACAGATTGGCAATGGCCACCCTCAGTTTAAATGAGGGAGTGTCTGACAAAATAACAGGCATCGTTCCAAGAAAATCAATTAATGAAATAGGAAAGCTTGTAAGTGATAGCACTGAAAACATTCTTCTTCAACTTAGTCAAAACTCTATTAACGTAAATGTTGCAGGCACAACATTTTCAAGCAAGCTGATTGAGGGTAAATTCCCAGATTATGAGCAAGTAATTCCCACAGGAGAAAGCTCAACACTATCAATTAACAAAAAAAGTCTTTCTGAAAGTTTAAGCAGGGTAAGTGTTCTCTCAAGTGAAAAGTTTAGAGGTGTTAGGCTTGTAACCTCTGATAACTCTATAAATATTTCAGCAAATAACCCAGAAAAAGAACAAGGCGAAGAGTCTGTTGAATGCTCATATGGTGGAGACAATATAGATATAGCATTCAATGTTAATTATATACAAGAAATACTTTCATCTATTGAGGGCGAGCTCGTAGAAATTCATTTTTTTGGCCCCGATAAAAGCTGCTTAATAACAAATCCTGGATCTGAAAGTTACAAGTATGTGGTAATGCCGCTCCTTATATAGGTTTGATATTGCCCAACAAATTAATTCTTTAAGCTAAAATGATTACCGAGTTAAAGCTGCATAATTTTAGATGCTTTAATTCATCTACCATAAGCCTTTCACCGGGGATCAATTTTTTCTATGGCAACAATGGATCGGGCAAGACCACCATTCTTGAGGCTATTTATATGTGCTCAAGCGGAAGATCTTTTAAAAGCTCAAACATTCAATCTTTAATTGCTTTTGAAAAAAACTTTTTTAGCATCAATGGCTATGACTCTAATAGAGGGTTTACACTATCTTTATCTAAAGAAATATCTAAACCAATATCTATCAAGATAAACAATACCAAAACAACAACAAGCAGCCTTATAAAAGAGTTTCCATCAACTGCAATCCACAACAACACATTTTCTTTTGCTAACGCATCCCCGGACTTTAGAAGAAAAATAATAGATAGATCGCTTTTTGTTTCAGATGAAAGCTTTTCCAAAACATGGTTTGGTTTTTATAGATGCCTTAAACAAAGAAATAGCCTATTAAAAAATAGGGACATTAAATATATTGATGCCTGGAACAAAAAAGTTTCACAAGAAGCAAAGAGCTTAGACAAAAAAAGGGCAAACTTTTTTAATAAATCTTTTTTAGAATTTAAAAACATACTTTCAATCTTAGACACCTGCACCACCACAGAATACCTAGATAAGATTAGAATAGAGTTTTTTTCAGGATGGGATTCGCGTAAAGAGCTATACGATGTTCTTGTAGAAAACGAACAAAAAGATCTGATAAGAAAAACTACCACAGAAGGTCCTCACAAAGCAGACGTAAAAATTTTTATTGGTGAAAATGATGCCAAACAAATTCTTTCGAGAGGTGAGCAAAAAATTCTATCTATTCTCTGGTGTTGCGCTCAGCATGAAGTGCTTCGAAAAATCTATAATATCAACGCAACACTTATAGTTGACGATATTAAATCAGAGCTAGATGACAATACTTTTAATGTATTTATAAACCTTTTAGATTTCTTGAATAATCAAATAATTTTTTCCTGTATAGATGATCATTTTAGTAGTAAAATAAAGGACAAATATAAAGAATTCAAAAAGTTCCACGTGGAACAATTAAGATAGGAAATATGCCAAAAAAAGCAGAAAAAAAGACCTACGATTCCTCAAATATTCAAGTTCTTAAAGGCCTAGAAGCAGTTAAAAAAAGACCAGGGATGTACATTGGAGATACAGATGATGGGTCTGGACTTCATCATATGGTTTTCGAGGTTTTGGACAATTGTATTGATGAGGCTATGGCGGGACATTGTTCGGACATAAATGTAATAGTAAATAAAGATGGATCAGTAACTGTAAAGGATAACGGAAGGGGAATACCTGTAGATGTTCATAAAAAAGAAGGTATATCTGCCGCAGAACTAATTCTTACCACCCTGCATTCTGGCGGAAAATTTGACGACAACAGTTATAAAGTTTCAGGCGGTCTGCATGGTGTTGGCGTGTCTGTTGTTAATGCTCTTTCTGACAAGCTTCTACTTAAGGTTTGTAGAGATGGCGGGGAGTATTTACAAGAATATATTCAAGGCAAACCCAAGGCTAAGTTAAAAAAAGTTAAGGACTCCAAAGAAACTGGAACGGAAATAACATTCTATCCTTCTGATTCTATTTTTACTTCTATCAATTTTGAAATTGAAAGGATTCATAAAAGAATACAAGAGTTATCATTTCTTAACGCGGGGGTCTCGATTAATGTGCTCGACGATAGAACTGGCAAATCTAAGAAGTTTAAAAACACTGGCGGCCTCTCAAGTTATGTAACCTATCTTAGGGGGCGCAAACAACAAGTTTCAGAAATATTTGAATGTTCAGCAACTGAAAATGAAGTTGGGGTTGAAATAGCCCTGCAATGGACAGACTCCTATTCTGAAAGTGTGCTGTGTTATACAAACAATATTCCACAAAAAGACGGAGGAACCCATTTAGCAGGTTTTAGAGGAAGTCTTACAAGGGTATTAAAGGCTTTTATAAAAAAAGAAAATGCCAAGAAAACACCAACCGACCTTTTGGGAGAAGATGTTCGTGAAGGTATAACAGCCATTATTTCAGTTAAAGTTCCCGACCCTAAATTCTCATCACAAACTAAAGAAAAATTAGTTTCGTCAGAGGTTGAAAGCGTTGTCAGCACTGTTTTTAGTAAATATTTTAATGAGTATTTATTAGAAAACCCAAAAGATGCAATGGCAATCTATGGCAAAGTTGCTGAAGCAGCTCTTGCAAGAGAAGCTGCAAGAAAAGCTAGAGAGATGACCAGAAGAAAAGGGGTTCTAGAAATAGCAGGTCTTCCTGGAAAATTAGCAGACTGCCAAGAGAAAGACCCAACCCTATCTGAAATATATATCGTTGAGGGTGATTCTGCTGGAGGCTCTGCAAAACAAGGCAGAAATCGCAAAAATCAAGCAATTCTTCCTCTCAAAGGCAAAATTATTAATGTTGAAAAGGCTAGAATTGACAAAGTGCTTGGTTCACAAGAGGTTGGTACCCTGATCAAGGCTCTTGGTTGCGGAATAGGTGAAGAGTTTGATATTGATAAACTGAGATACCATAGAATCATTATCATGACGGATGCTGATGTTGATGGATCACACATAAGAACCCTTCTTTTAACATTTTTTTATAGACAGATGTTTGAAATTGTAGATAGAGGACATATTTATATAGCCTTACCACCCCTGTATAAGATCACCAAAGGCAAAGAGTTTATTTATGCATCAGACGAAGAACAAAAAGATACAGCAATTAAAGATCTTTCAAAAGCGGGTAATAGGGGCCTTGAGGTTCAAAGATATAAGGGTTTGGGAGAAATGAATCCAGAACAGCTTTGGACAACAACAATGAACCCTGAGCATAGAAGAATGATGAGAGTAAATATCAATGATGTTAGAGACGCAAATGAATCATTTGAAATCCTTATGGGTGATGATGTTGAACCGCGAAGAGAGTTTATTGATGCAAACGCTTTATCAGTTACCGATTTAGATATTTAGCCCATTTGTTGATATGTTTCTTTGGTCCAGTTAAAAGCTTGCTCAGTAATTATTTTTGGATCATTTCCTGATATAGGATTACCAATTTTTAATATAACCTCACCTGAAGACTTAATAAATTTTTTATTCTTCCAATATTTTCCAGAGTTATGACATATTGGCAATAAAGGAAGCCCGCTTCTCACCGACAAAAGGCCGCAGCTAGCAGCAAAGGGTTGTATGCCTTTTTCTGGACTATTTCTGGTTCCCTCAGGAAAAAGTATGATTGAAAAACCATTTTCAAGCTTTAAAACGCCCTTTTTTATGACCTTTTTTAAGCTACTTATTTTATTTAATCTATTCAATGTTATCGGTTTCATGCATTTTAATGCCCACCCAAAAAGCGGTATGTAAAGTAATTCTTTTTTAATTATAGTTGTAGATGGTATAAATAATGTTTGTAAAAATAAAGACTCCCATTGACCTTGATGATTTGATACAACTATGCAGGGACCTTTTGGAATATTTTCAATCCCCTCTACCCTCCACCTTACTCTACAAAATATGCGTAAAGCCTTTAAAACTATTTTGATCCATAAAGATCCAATATATTGAAGATTTTTAGTTGATATAAAAAAATATAAAGATACTATTATCAGCGTTATTGGAATAAGACTTATATAAAAAAAAGTATTGAAAACAATGCTGCCAATTAAAGGCATATATTATCCATTAATAATTTGTGTAAGATACTCTGGCAGTTTCTCAATTGATATTCTTTCTTGGTTCATGCTGTCACGATCCCTAACAGTTGCTGTATTATCCTCTATGCTATCAAAGTCTATGGTTATGCATAAAGGTGTTCCTATTTCATCGTGCCTTCTATAACCCTTTCCTATGTTTCCAGTGTTTTCTAATATAATTCTTCCAAGGTTAAGCTTTTGTAGCTTTGATTTTAAATCAGAAGCAATCTTTACCAATTCTTCATTATTTTTTTTCAGGGGTATTACAGCAGCCTTCACAGGTGAAAGATGTGGTTTAAGTTTTAAAACAGTTCTTTCCTTGCCTTCTCCTAAATCTTCTACATTATATGCTTCATTCATTATTGCAAGAACGCCCCTATCAACCCCAGCAGAGGGCTCTATAACATAAGGGACGACCCACTCTTTAGTTTCAATATTCTGAATGGCAAGTCTTGTGTTTGATGACTTATTTTTCATAACATTTGCAGATATATTAAGCTCATCTTGATTTTTTGTATGAGAGCCCAAATCAAAATCTGTTCTATTAGCAACTCCTTCAAGTTCCTCAAGCCCATGTGGAAACTTATACATAATATCAACAGTTCCTTTAGAGTAATGTGCGAGCTCTTCATCTGGCACGTTATACAGTTCGATACTATCCGCAGGTATTCCTTGCTCTTCCCACCAATCAAGTCTCTTCTGAACCCATTTTTTGTGCCACTCTTCGTCTGAACCAGGCTCCACAAAAAACTCAAGCTCCATTTGCTCAAACTCTCTAACCCTAAATATAAAATTTCTTGGCGTAATTTCATTTCTAAAGGCCTTGCCAATCTGAGCTATTCCAAAAGGTAAAGATTTGGATGATGAGTCAACAACATTTTTAAAGTTTGTAAATATTTGTTGCGCTGTTTCTGGTCTTAGGTAAGCAAAAGAGGAGCCGTCATCGATAGGCCCTACATTAGTTTTAAACATTAAATTAAAAGGTCTTGGCTCAGTCAGATCTGATGATCCACATTCTGGACATTTTCCACCATCTAGCTGATCATCTCTTGATCTGGCATTACACGACCGACAATCAACCATAGGATCTGAAAAGGTATCTTCATGACCAGAATACTTAAGAACTATTGGATTTGATAGTATAGAAGCATCCAAGCCCTCTATATTATCATTCTCATATATCATGGATTTCCACCATGAGTGCTTCAGGTTATTTTTTAACTCAACACCTAAGGGGCCATAGTCATACATACCCTGCATTCCGCCATATATTTCACCTGACTGGAAGATAAAACCCCTTCTTTTGCATAAAGATACAAGATGATCCATGTTTTTTGCAGTCACAGCAGTCTCCAACAACTTAAAAGCAACAAATGTTTACTTTTATTATTTGTAATTAATTAATATTTAATTGCTAAAATCAATTAAGATTATATAACAAACATAGAATAAGTAATCACTATGAAGCCTTTATTTTACTTAATCACATTAATACCCATATCTTTGGTTAGATCTGCTGTAAATACATATACCAGATTTAGTCTGCATACGATTTCTAAAATCTATAAGCTTACTCTTCGAAATCTGGAAATATCTTTTCCACGAATGTTAGAGGGCGATAGAAAAATATTAGCCACCCAAAGCTTTGAAGAAACAATAATTAGTGTTTACGAAACATTACAATCTTGGTCGCGACCAATTCATTTATCAGGAAAAAAAATATTCAGGGTTGAAAACAATTTTTTATTTAGACAAGAAATTAATCAAGCTAACGGGTTAGCAATTATTGCCATTCATAACAGAAGTGTCGATATGTTATTGAAATGGATTAACGCAACCACAACCACAACAACCATATATAAAAAAGTAAAAATTAAATCATTAGATAAATTTGTAAGAAAACAAAGAGAACAAAATAATAATGAAGTTTATGAAACAGATATGTACGGCGTTCGTAAAATTTTTAAAGCTTTCAAAGATAATAAAGTCATTTGCTTAGCAGCAGACCAGGTACCACAAAGAGGCATGGGTGAGTACATTAAATTATTTAATACAGAAGCATATACAACAACACTAGCAGCATCTATGGTCTACAAAACTAGAAAGCCAGCTATATATATATGCATAAATTCATTTCAGAATAACTATCTAGGTATTACAATAAGACCAAGTAAAAATAATATTTATAGCGATAGTGAGCACAAACTATCATTAAATCAAAGCATAGAAGAATTAATTAAAATAAACCTAAAAGATTATTCTTGGGAATACAAAAGATTCAGAAGATCGCCATCAGGCATAGACCCATATGGCGATATTTAATTACCCCCTCCAGAACACTGGAGTAAATAAAACAAGTAGTGTAAATATTTCCAATCTTCCAAGAATCATTGCAAAAGAAAGAATGCCTTTACCTGCAGGCGAAAGCGATTCATAGGTTTGTGAAACCTCCCCAAGACCAGGACCAAGATTATTTAAACATGCTCCTATAGCAGAAAAAGATGATTCAAAATCTAAGCCAGTTACAACCAACCCTAACAATAAAATAATAAAAGATATTACATATATAGAAAAAAATCCCCAAACAGATGATGCAACATCATTTTCAACGTGTTTAGTTCCGATTTTAAGAGATATTACAGCATTGGGGTGTATCATTTTTTGTAAATTAATATATGCATAATTAATCATGATTAATACTCTCCAGGATTTAATTCCTCCACCAACTGATCCTGAGCAAGCTCCAATAAATGCACCAATTAGCAAAAGAAATCCAATTGATGGATTCCATTGAGATGTATCACCAATAGCAAAACCAGTAGTTGTAACTATAGATACAGTATGAAACAGCAGCTCTCTTATACTTGCTTCACCGCTTGATGAAAACAGGTTAACCATCACCGAAATAGAGAAAATAACCAAGAGTATTGAAATAAAAAACTTTAATTCAGGATCTTGAAAATACTTGAATGGCTTTTTCATATAAAAAGCAAAATAATGCAGCGTAAAGCTGAGAGCAGAAAGTAGCATAAATGTTATGCAAACAGCCTCTACAAGGCCATTATTAAAGTAACCAATGCTCTCATTATGTGTTGAGAAACCCCCAATGGAAACCGTGCTAAGACTATGCGAAATAGCGTCAAACCATGACATTCCAGCAAAATAATAGAAAATTGCACATAAAACAGTTAATACTAAATATATTAACCATAATGCGCGGGCTGTTTCTTTTATTCTTGGTGTTAGCTTTTGATCATTCATTGCGCCTGGAATCTCTGTTTTATAAAGCTGCCCTCCACCAATTCCCAAAAGTGGCATTACTGCTATTGCAAGAACAATTAATCCCATACCCCCCATCCACTGAAGCAGTTGTCTGTAAAACAAAATAGATTCAGGAAGCGCACCTAAATTAGAAATTACTGTCGCGCCAGTCGTAGTAATACCTGACATTGACTCAAAAAAAGCATCAATTAAAGGCATTCCAATCAAAATAAATGGCACAGAGCCGGCAACAGAAAGCACGAGCCAAAAAAATGTAATTATTATAAAACCATCTTTATGACTCAAATCATCTTCAGCATCTTTAGAAATAAACCAACCAATCAAACCAAGAGTAAAAATACTTATAAAAGTAATAATAAATATATTCAAAGCTGAGTCTTTATATATCAAAGATATTATTATTGGCAGCACAAAAGACAAGCTAAAAAACATCACCAAGATACTAAATAGGTTTAATAAGGGCTTAAAGTTCATTTTTTATTTAAAAAGGACCTCTATTTCACCAATTTTGTTCTTGTCTGAGAGGAAAATAATTAAATGATCGTTTAATGTAAGCTCAACCGTTGAGCTTGGCATAATTAATTCTCCATGCCTTATAATGGCTGCAATTGCAGATCCCTCAGGAAGGGGTATTTCTTTAATTGGTTTGCCAAATAGCGGCGATGTAAACTCATTTGCATGAACAATGCCCTCAATGGCTTCAGCACCAGTATCTACCTTTAAAATAACATCTTGAGCCACATCGCTTTCTCTTAAGTCTTGAAGAATAGACGAAACAGTAAGCCTATAAGGAGCTATATATATATCTATAAATCCTGGCACAAGGCCTAAATATGATGGATTATTAAGAATAATCATAGTTTTCTTGGCTCCCATCTTTTTTGCAAGCAATGAAGACATGACATTTGTCTCATCATCATTAGTTAAGGCACAAAATATATCAATATTTGAAATATTTTCGCTTTTTAATAGAGCTTCATCTGTTGCTGAGCCATTTAGTACTATAGTTCTATCTAGCTCTTTAGATAAAGTCATACACCTTTCAGCATTTGAATCTATTAATTTTACGTTATAGGACCTCTCAAGGTGTTTTGCTAAAGAAAAACCTACCTTACCACCACCAACTATCATAATTCTTGAGTATTGGTCTTCATGATCTCTAAATTCGTCAACTATAGGCCCGATATCAGATTCTGAGGAAATAAAATATATTTCATCGTTTTCTTTTATAACAGTATCGCCTGAAGGTATAAAAGGGCGGCCTTTTCTATAAATAGATGCGATAAAAGCATCAACATCTGGCATATCATCTTTTATGCCCTTAAGCTCTCTGCCAACCAGCTTACCTTTCTTTTTAGCTTTAACACATACAAGCTTAACTTTCCCATTTGCAAAACTTGCTATTTGCCCAGCCCCAGGATGATCTATTAATTCTTTTAAATATGACGTAACTTCATCCTCTGGACTAAAGGGTATATCAATTATTCCATCTCCAAAAATATCCAATTGTTCAAAATAAGAATCATCTTTAAAACGACAAATAGTCTTTTTAACATTAAAAACTTTTTTAGCTATCTGGCACGCAACAATGTTTACCTCATCATTTGATGTAACAGCGATAATTATTGTTTCTTGATCAAGACCTGATTTTTTTAGAGTGTTAAGATGTGAGGCATGTCCCTCGACAGTCATAATATCAAGCTTATCATCTAGGCCAGATAACCTGTTTTTATTTTGATCAACTATGCATACCTCATAGTTACTTTTTGATAAATTTCTAGCCAGGCTGCCGCCGATTCTTCCAGCACCCAAAATTACTATTTTCATAAATGATAAATTAAACCTCTTTTGGTCTAATTAAAAGACCTCTGCTGAAATTAAATTATCCATTAAAAAAATCTTTATAGGAATTAAATGCATCTGAAGCGCTTATAATATTCTTATTTGGAAATTGTAAGTAAGTAATCACTATTGTTTTACTGCTTGTTTTTATATACAAACCATGTTTTGATAAAAAAATTTCTTTTCCCAGCAGATCAATGTCATTATCATTTGCTAAGTACATATCTTTGATTTTTATCAAAGTATTTTTATGTTTAAAAGATACCCCAGGCCATTCATAATATGCTTTAAACTTGTTATATATCTGGTTTGCCGTTTCGGTAAAATTAACTAAAGAATCTGATTTTTCTATCTTGCTGCAATATGATGCTGCCCTGTCATCTTGCTTTATCAGATCGTACTTATGATTTTTAACTCCATGTAATATGCCTAAGATTTTAGATATAGAAAGATCACATAAGTCATTTTCAAGAGTGATCTTATTATGATTATTTTCTATATCAATTTCATATTGTTCAATGCAGTCTCCATCATCTAAACCTTCTGACATTTTCATAAAGGTTATGCCCGACTTTGAGTCATTATTTAATAAGCTGCTTTGAATTGGCGAAGCCCCTCTGTATTTAGGCAATAACGAATAATGAATATTAATTGGCATTATATTTGGAAATTCTAAAAGCCACTTAGGAAGTATTTTTCCATAAGCTGCAACAACAATGTAATCAATATTCAAAGCCTCAATTGATTTTCTTAGTTCCTGATTATTAAGACAGTCTGGTTTAAATACATTTAGTTTTTGTCTTATTGCCTCAATACAAACAGGAGACCGTTCTATTTTATTACCTCTTTTTTGGGCTTTATCAGGCTTAGTAATAACCCCAACAACATTAAGAGAAGCTTCGTTGCAAAGGGCTCTTAATATCTTTGCAGAAGGTTGCGGAGTTCCAGCAAACAAAATGTTCATAAAATCTGTTATTTTCTCTTAAAATCTTTTAAAATCTGTTATAAATACTATTTGGAAAGTTTCTTTCTAATCCTATCCCTTTTTATGGGGCTTATATAATCAACCATAAGCTTTCCCTCTAAATGATCCATTTCATGTTGTATGCATATTGTTAGAAGTCCTTCTGGGTTATCTTTATGGATTTTTCCATCTAAGTCTTGCCACGTAAGACTAATTTTGTCCGGTCTAATTATTTCCTCACTAAACCCTGGAATAGAAAGACAGCCCTCTTCAAATGAGGCTAACGATTCATTATCAATGATTTCATATTCAGGGTTAATAAATACACGCGGCTCATTTCTATCTTCGCTTAGATCCATAACTATAAGCCTTATATGTCTATCTACTTGCGAGGCAGCAAGTCCAATACCATTACCTTCATACATTGTAAAAAGCATATCTTCTGATAGTTTTTTTAGACTTTTGTCGAATTTTGTTACTTTTTTCGCAACTGTCCTAAGCCTTGGGTCAGGAAATTTTAAAATTTTTAGTTTTTCTGCCATAAAATTACTATTTTTTTACAGGTTCCAGCATTATAATCCACTTGCATACTTAACAACTACAAATTTTAAATATTATGACAAATTCAACAACAGATGTAGCAATAATAATGGGTTCAGACTCTGATTTGCCTATAGTAGAGGCAATTTTTCCTATCTTAGAGTCTTTTGGCGTAAGTTTTACAAAAAATGTAATGTCAGCTCACAGAACTCCTCATGAGGTCATGGAGCTTATTAAGACCTCAGAAAACAATGGATGTAAGGTTTTTATAGCTGCTGCTGGGATGGCGGCACATCTAGCAGGAGCTGTTGCAGCTCACTCCACGAGACCTGTTATAGGCATTCCAATTGAGTCTGGTGGAATGGGCGGAATAGATTCATTGCTTTCTACAGCCATGATGCCTCCTGGAGTTCCGGTAGCTACAGTTGCAGTAGGTAAAGCAGGTGCTAAAAATAGCGCAATTTTAGCTGTTCAAATCTTAGCAACATCTAACTCTGAGCTTTCGCAAAAACTTCATGATTATAAAAACAATATGAGGGAAGAGGTTCTTAAAAAGGATAAGGCCCTTAACTCTTAATTAATTGCATAATAATTCTTTAGATGTTTTGTCTTCAGCCTCATGGTTGGCTGAGGGCAAAATACTTCTTCACCCAACAGAAGGTGTATGGGGAATTGGTTGCGATGCATTAAATGAAAAAAGTTTTTTAAGAGTATATGAGCTAAAAAAAAGACCAAGAAACAAAAGCTTTATAGTGTTAATAAAATCATTAGAAAGTGTTAAAAAATATATCAAAAACCCAGATGAACAGGATATAAATTTTATCAATTCTGTATGGCCTGGTCCTACAACCTTGTTAGTAGAATATAATGAAAAACTTCCTCAACATTTAAAAAACGATAGCGGCAAGATCGCTTTGAGAGTAAGTAATCACTATCCTATAATTAGCTTACTTGATAACTTTGATAGTCTTCTTATATCCACTTCAGCAAATATTTCTGGAGAAAATAACTTTAACAACATCGATGACATAATTAAGATTTTTAATCAAAAAGATGTTGCTCATTATAATGATAAACTAGGCAATAATATAAAACCCACATCAATTATAGATTTGACTACCAAAGCCATTATCAGAGAATAAAATGATAAATGAATTAGAGAAGATATTTAGGCAATCTCATTTAGATATTGTTGAATCTTTTAAAAATCTAGAAAGTTCTAATAAAGCTAAACTTGTTCTTGATAAATGGAAAAGACCTGAAGGTGGAGGTGGCACAACCTTTACAATTCATGGAGGTAATTTTTTTGATAATTGTGCTGTAAATTTCTCTTCAATTAAAGGGAAGAGATTGCCAAAAGCAGCCTTAGGAAATTCACTGATTAAATCTTCAAATAATGGATATCAAGCCATGGGTGTTTCTGTTATTTCACATCCTAAAAATCCATACGTCCCATCTAGCCATATGAACATAAGATTATTTTGTATATTAGAAAAAAATAGTGATGTTAAAGAGTGGTGGGCAGGTGGAGGCTACGATCTTACTCCCTTTTTTCCATATAAAGAAGACTGTTTGCAATGGCACAATGATGCAAAAGACCTCTTAGATACATATAACAAAAATTTTTACAAAAAGTTTGCAAAAAATTGTAATGAGTATTTTTATATACCCCACAGGAAGGAAAGGAGAGGTATTGGCGGCATTTTTTTTGACAACCTCTCTAAATTAAGCCTTGATAAAACTCTTTTTATGCTCTCGGATGTAGCTAATCAATACAAAAACTCATATAACGCAATTATTAGCAAAAGAAAAAATACTAAATACACCAAAGCTCAGAAAGAGTTTCAACTTTTTAGAAGAGGAAGGTATGCAGAATTTAATTTAACTTATGACAGGGGCACCGCTTTTGGTCTTCAATCGAATGGAAGGATCGAGTCGATACTCGCATCCCTGCCAAGTGATGTAAAGTGGTCTTATAAAAAAGATAAAGAGTATATAAAAATGGAAAAACGCCTACTTAATTATATTAACAAGGATTGGAATGTCTAAGAAAATTAGACTTGGTGTTTTAGGTAATCCTATTGAACATTCTTTATCACCATTTATACATTCTCGCTTTGCAAGACAGCACAACATAAATATAGATTATCAAGCTTATAAAGTAGAAGAGGATAAATTTGAGAGCTTTATTGCTGAGTTTTTTTCTGACAAGACATCTAAAGGTTTAAATGTAACCCTGCCTCTTAAAAGTCTAGCAGCAAAAATTAAAGGAGAAATCTCAGAAGAAGCAAAGTTCATTAATGCTGTAAACACTGTCACTAAAAATAATAGAATTTTTTTACTTGAATCCACAGACGGGATGGGTTTCATGGCAGATTTAAAATACAAAGGAATAGATGTTTCTGGAAAAAGTATTTTAATTATTGGAGCTGGTGCTGCTGTTGAGAGCATATTGTTTAGATTAGTGCAAAGCAATCCATCAGAAATCACTATTCTTAATAGAACTACAGAAAAAGCACGAAGGTTATGTACGAACTACCCCAATCATCGTTTTCAATACTCGAATAATGAAGAGGCACAATATGACATTATTATAAATGGAAGTTCTGCAGGGCTAACTGGTTCTTTTAATCCTCCAAAAGAGATTAAAACCACAAATGAAACAATTTTTTATGATTTAAATTATTCGCTTGGCAAAACACCCTTTTGCGAGTGGGCATCAGAGTCTTCAAAGAATGTTTATGATGGAACCGGAATGTTGGTCAATCAAGCAGCTCAATCTTTTAAACTTTGGTTTGGCGTAAATCCAGAAACAGATAAAGTATCAGAAGACCTTAAGAGCATGTCAGAATGAAAATGGTTCAGTTTATTGCTGGAGCAACATGCCCATCATGTAGTGCTAAAGATACTATAGCCATCAACGCTGAAAACAATTTAATTTATTGTGTTAAGTGTGAATTTACAGAGGAAAGACCTAAGGAAATCAACAACAAAAAACAATCAATTAATGTAATTAATATTCAAGATTATAAAAATCCTAAAAGCTAGTAAAAAACACTTCAAAAAGATATCATATGCACCGAAATTTACAGTCTATATTTTGTTTTAATTATAGATATACCTTATAATTGTATATAAATAAGTTTTATTTTTGTTAGCACACTCAAAGGATAAAGAAATGTCTTTTAAATATTTACAAAATTTGCAGATTAAAATTATGTCTGCGCTTCTAATTTTTTCAGCTCCCATGAAGGCAGATTGGTTCGCTCTCAATATGACAAGAGGCGTAACTGATATTAGTAATGAAGTTTTTGAACTGCACATGCTTATCTTTTGGATATGCGTAGCAATTGGCGTTGTGGTTTTTGGTGTTATGTTTTATTCGATGTATGCACATACAAAGAAGAAGAATCCAGTTGCAGCTTCTTTTCATGAAAATCATAAAGTTGAAATTGCATGGACAATAATCCCATTTTTAATATTAATAGCTATGGCAATTCCAGCATCTAAAACACTGGTAAAAATATATGATGATGAGGCTGGAGATCTAAATATTCAGGTAACGGGTTATCAGTGGAAATGGCAATATAATTATTTAGAAGATGATGTAAGCTTTTTCTCCAATCTATCAACTGATATGGATGAAATCAACAACCTTGTTCCCAAGGGCGAAAACTATTTACAAGAAGTTGATGAAATGGTGGTAATACCTGTAGGTAAAAAAGTAAGATTTTTAATAACAGCTAACGATGTTATCCATTCTTGGTGGATGCCTGCTTTTGCTATCAAGCAAGATGCTATACCGGGTTTTGTTAATACAGCTTGGACCAAAGTAGATAAGCCGGGTATTTATAGAGGCAAATGTACTGAGCTATGTGGTAAAAATCATGGTTTTATGCCTATTGTAGTTAAGGTAGTTGAGCAAAACGAATATGATGAATGGGTTTCCGGAAAGAAAGAAGCAGCTATGAAGATGGCCGAGCTAACAACTAAAGATTGGACAGCAGAAGAATTAGTTGCAAGAGGTGAAAGTGTTTATGCAGTCAATTGTGTAGCATGCCATCAAACAAATGGTCAGGGTATTCCTGGGATATTTCCAGCCCTTGCTGGTAGCGACGTAGTTTTAAATAATAAAGATAGAAATATAGAAATTCTTATGGAAGGTGTTCAAGGAGCCGCAATGAATTCATTTAGTTATCTTTCAGAAGTAGAGCTGGCAGCCGTCATAACATATACACGCCAATCATGGGGCAATAAAGAAAATGGTGACGGTGAAATCGTTGTTCCAAAAGATATTGTAGATTACAAAAAACCAAAGATTTAATATTAAAGAGAGAAAGAAAATATGAGCGCAGTAATAGAAAATCATCATGACGACCATCATCATGGGCCTGCTAAGGGTTTAACTAGATGGCTTTACACAACAAACCATAAAGATATAGGAACTTTATATCTTTGGTTTAGTTTTGCAATGTTCCTAATAGGAGGAGCAATGGCAATGGTAATTAGAGCTGAATTATTTCAGCCAGGCATGCAGATAGTAGAACCAGAATTCTATAATCAAATGATTACACTGCATGGCCTAATAATGATTTTTGGTGGAGTTATGCCTGCTTTTGTTGGTTTAGCAAACTGGTTAGTTCCAATGATGATAGGAGCGCCAGATATGGCCCTGCCTAGAATGAACAATTTAAGTTTTTGGATACTACCATTTGCTTTTTTTATTCTTTTATCTTCTTTATTTATGGAAGGTGGGGCACCTAATTTTGGTTGGACATTTTATGCACCACTGTCTACAACCTATGCTCCGCCCAGCGTAACATTTTTTATATTCTCAGTTCACATAATGGGAGCCTCATCAATTATGGGAGCAATTAATGTTGTTGTAACAATCATGAATATGCGAGCCCCTGGCGTGACTTTGATGAAAATGCCACTTTTTGTATGGTCTTGGTTAATAACAGCATATTTGTTAATTGCTGTTATGCCAGTTCTCGCAGGAGCTGTAACTATGATGCTTATGGATATTCATTTTGGAACCAGTTTCTTTAATGCAGCGGGTGGCGGTGATCCTGTTTTATTTCAGCATATTTTTTGGTTCTTTGGCCATCCAGAAGTATACATAATGATCCTGCCAGCATTTGGAATCGTTTCTCATATAATAGAGACCTTCTCAAGAAAGCAGCTTTTTGGCTACTCTTCTATGGTTTGGGCAATGCTTTCGATTGCCATTCTATCTTTTGTAGTATGGGCACATCATATGTTTACAGTTGGTTTACCTCTTGCTGCTGAGTTATTTTTTATGTGGGCTACGATGTTAATCGCGGTGCCTACCGGTGTTAAAGTCTTTAATTGGATTGCTACAATGTTTAAAGGTTCAATAACTTTTGAAACACCAATGTTATTTGCTATAGCATTTGTTGTTTTATTTACCATGGGCGGGTTCTCTGGATTAATGCTTGCAATTACGCCAGCAGACTTTCAATATCATGATACGTATTTTGTTGTTGCCCATTTTCATTACGTATTAGTACCTGGAGCTATTTTTTCAATTATGGCTGCTGTGTACTACTGGATTCCAAAATGGTGTGGAAATATGTATGACGAAAGGTTAGGAAAACTTCATTTCTGGCTTTCGTTTATTGGAGTTAATGTAACTTTCTTTCCTCAACATTTTATTGGCTTAGCTGGCATGCCAAGAAGGTATCCAGATTACGCACTTCAGTTCGCTGATTGGAATATGGTATCTACAGTTGGAGCCTTTTTATTTGGAGTGTCTCAAATACTATTCCTATTTATTGTTGTCAAAACAGTAATGGGTGGTAAAAAAGCAACAGATCAAGTTTGGGAAGGTGCCAGAGGATTAGAGTGGACGGTAGCATCGCCGGCTCCTTATCATACATTTACAACCCCTCCAAAGGTTGATTAATGAATTCTGAGGCTAAAAAAACCTTAAGGCGACTCGTAATTGCAGTGCCATTAATGTTTGCTTTTGGGTTTGCGCTTGTGCCTTTATATGATGTTTTTTGTGAAGTAACTGGAATTAATGGAAAAGTATTTCAATCAGAAAATGCTGACAAGCTTGTAATAGAAGAAGGCAGACCTCTTGGCTTACAGTTTATTTCAACAAACAACGAGAACATGCCATGGACTTTTGAGCCCTCTGAAAAAGTTATGACAATTTCAACAGGTAAATATTACACCGCAACTTTTTATGTAAAGAACACTACAGATAAAAAAATGACAGCTCAGGCTGTTCCGAGCGTAGCTCCATCAAATGCAGCGGCTCACTTAAAAAAGTTAGAATGTTTTTGCTTTGAACAACAAGAATTAGCGCCAGGCGAAGAGGCGCTATTGCCAGTAAAACTTCTAGTATCAAACGAGTTACCTGAAACTATTGAAAACATTATTCTTTCTTATACAATTTTTGATATTACTGAATATGATGATGAGGCTCTTGCTCATCATGATCATAAAGACCATCACGAAATGGAGCATTAAAAGATGAGTACACAAAACTATTACGTACCAGACCAAAGTAGATTCCCAATTTTTATGGCTTTCTCTTTGTTTTTATTAGTAATGGGAGCTAGCAGCACCATCAATAGCCTCGGCGATGCAGATAGCAATTCTGTTTATATTTTATATGCTGGTTTTGCCTCTTTATTTACAACTCTATTTTTCTGGTTCAGACAAGTCATAAAGGAACATTTAGCAGGTCTTGATAGTAATCAATTAAAAACATCGTATGTTTATGGAATGGCTTGGTTTATCTTCTCTGAAGTTATGTTCTTTGCTGCTTTTTTTGGCGCTTTATTCTATGTAAGAAATTTTGCAGTGCCTTGGCTTGGCGGAGAGGGTGAAAATGGTGTTGGAGTTGCTGCTCTTGATTTGTGGGATGGTTTTGAATCCGCATGGCCTCTTATCACAACTCCTGATAAAGGAGCTGAATATGTGCTTGCTGAAAAAAGCATGGCATGGCCAGGCTGGGGACATGCTTTAGAATGGCTTCCTTTGTGGAACACTATAGTTTTATTAAGCTCAAGCGTTACAGTTCATTTTGCTCATGTTGGTTTAAAAAATGGCAATAGAAAGAAATTTAATAGGTTTCTTGGTATTACTGTTGGCCTGGCTTTAATCTTTGTAGGATTGCAGGCTGCTGAGTATTACGAAGCATACGCGCATTACGGCTTAACACTTAATTCAGGTATTTACGGCTCAACATTCTTTATGCTAACCGGTTTCCATGGTTTTCACGTAATGATGGGTGGAATTATGTTGGCAGTAATGTTAGCCAGATCAGTTTTTGCAGGTCACTTTGAAGATCATGACCATTTTGGTTTTGAAGCTGCCTCATGGTATTGGCACTTTGTTGATGTGGTTTGGGTAATGTTGTTCTTGTTCGTATATATACTGTAACTAAGAACCTTCCCAGGGGACACTATTTCCTAGCTCACCAGTGATTAAGCCAATGGTTACAAGTATTACAAGTATGACAGCAAGGGTAACTCTAAAACCAAGACTATAAACTGTTCTCTTACTATCAGTTTTACCTTGATCAACTATTAAAAAGTAAAGACCGCTAGCAAGTGATACCATTATTAAGAATACATCGATATAGATTAGAGTTTTTATCATTAAGTTATTTTAAAGCAAATACAAATTTTAGATATGAAATCACAGAAATTTAACCCAGGAAAGAGCATTACAATCTTTTTCATTATTTTTGCATCTGTATTTTTTGCTTTAGGCTTATGGCAGATTGAAAGAGGGCAAGCAAAAGCAAATATCATTTCAGAGTTTGAAAATAATTTAAAGAAAGACGCATCCGCTTTTTCTGAAGATTCAAAAAAATGGGATAAAGTTTTTATAAATGGTACTTGGGATAACTCAAGACAAATATTAGTTGATAATGTTATTAACAGGGGCGTTGCTGGATATAAAGTTCTGACCCCCCTCAAGATAGATAATTCAGATATTTTTATTTTGGTTGATAGGGGCTGGATATCAAGAGAAGCATCTCGACAGACCCTTCCGAATATTGAAATAAATAATATTAAAGAAAAAGTTTTTGGAACGCTTGAAGATCCAGAGCTGGGTTTTGTGTTATCAGATATTTTAGTGTCAGATAATTGGCCGAAAGTATCTCAAACTAAAAGCCTCAAAATTATTAGTAAAGAATATAATGATCCTTTAGCATCATTTATTCTGGTAGCAGATCCAATACTAAAGAACAGTCTTGAATATCTAAAGATTATTCCAACAAATATGATGCCAGCAAAACATTATGGATATTCAGCACAATGGTTCACAATGTTTCTTGTTTTATGTTTTATGTTTATCTGGTTGGGGTATAGAAAAAATGAAAAATAAAGTTTTTTTAGCAATATTATTATTAACACCTATATTGGTTGTGACTTTTTCTTCTCTTTATTTCTCTTTGGGCTTTTCACCTGAGGGAACAAAGAATAATGGCATATTTTTTAAAAGCTATTTTAATTTTGATCAATTCAATACCTCAGAAGATAATAAATTAATAGACTTTGAAGATGGTAAATGGGTCATGGGAGTATACATAACCGATCCAGTCAAGGCAGACAAATCTTTGTATCTCATGAGACAATTAAATGTAGCCTTAAATAGAGACATATTTAGAGCTAAGAGAGTGGCATTCTTTTCAAATCAGCTTATTAAAAATGATATCGATAATCTTATAGCTGAATATCCAAGAACAGAGTTAGTAAATGATAAAAATGGAGTTCTTATCAATGTGCTTCAAAAAAATTCTTCAATAGATATGTTTCAAGAAAATCCTATATTTATAATTGATCCGTATGGAAGGGCGGTGATGTATTTTGATCCTGGAACCGACCCTAAAAAAATATTAAAAGATCTGAAGGTGTTAATTTAATGAATGATATAAAAAATTTATCTTTTTTTGGAATATGTTTAGCATTTGTAGTTATAGCTCTTGGCGCATGGACAAGGCTTGTTGATGCTGGTTTGGGTTGTCCTGATTGGCCAGGCTGTTATGGTTTTATTGTTTTCCCAACCAATGAAGCAGAGATTGCCTTAGCTGAGAGCAGGTTTCCTATGTTCCCATATGATATTAATAAAGCAATTCCAGAAGTTGTTCATAGGTACTTTGCAGCTGCATTAGGCTTGTTGGCAATAGTTTTAGTATATTTTTCATTTAAGCAAAGTGAAAATAAAAATATTAGAGCATGGACAATTGGACTTCTTATATTTATATGCTGCCAAGGACTTTTTGGCTATCTAACAGTTAGCTTAAAGCTTTTACCAATTATAGTTACAGGTCATTTGTTTGGGGGCTTTACCACTCTTACTCTTTTCTTTTTAATTTTCTTAAAAGCTGGCAATTTTCAAATCTTAAACAAGATGACCATACCAAATTTAAAAACAATAGCAGGAGTAGCATTGTTTGTTTTAATTATTCAAATTTTTCTGGGTGTATGGACTAGTACAAATTATGCATCTCTGGCATGTGCTGATTTTCCTACATGCCAAGGAAGTTATCTCCCAGACATGGACTTTAAAAATGGTTTTAACTTAAATCAAGAGGTAGGACCAAATTATTTATACGGTCTCTTAGACAATCCATCAAGAGTTGCAGTTCACTACTCTCATAGAGTTTCTGCATTACTTGTAACTTTAGTTTTTTTAATTCTTATGTCTAAACTGTGGTTTTCAAATGCAGCACCTCTAGCTTCTTCGCTTGGGATTTTACTTCTAACACAAATAAGTCTTGGCATTATTAATGTTGTCTATGTACTGCCTCTTTATGTAGCAATAGCTCATAATTTAGTGGCAGCACTCCTGCTCCTCACAGTATTTTTAATTAACTATTTAGCTTGGAAAAAATGAAACTTCTAAGAAGCTATTATTTGCTGTGTAAACCCAATGTAGTTTATATGATGTTGATATGTGCTCTGGTTGGTATGCTTTTAGCTGAGGATTCTGTGAGCTCAATTTTAACTATTATGGTTGCTTTGCTTGGCATCGCCTTATGTTCTGGATCAGCCGCTGCCATAAATCAAGTTATTGATAGAAATGCAGATGCTGCAATGACAAGAACTGATCAAAGGCCTCTGCCACAGGGTGAATTAAGTGCTTTTCATGCCTCTTCTTTTGCATTTGTTATTGGGGTTATTGGGGCTTTAATTTTATATTTTTATATAAATACTTTAACAATGGTTTTAACTTTAGCTTCTTTAATTGGGTATGCATTTGTTTATACGGTCTATTTAAAAAGAGCCACACCACAGAATATTGTAATTGGTGGTTTAGCTGGAGCGGCTCCACCTCTTTTGGGCTGGGCTGCAATTTCAAACACAGTTGATCCATATGCGCTCTTGCTGGTATTAATTATCTTTGTCTGGACCCCTCCACATTTTTGGGCTTTAGCAATTTACAGAAAAGATGAATATGCAAAAGAGTCAATTCCAATGCTTCCAGTAACACATGGAGTAGCTTTCACCAAGCTACAAATTGTTTTGTATACCATCATTCTTTTTATAGTGAGTGTTTTGCCTTATATAGTTTTAATGTCAGGATTTGTATATTTAATTTCAGCAATAATATTAAGCTCTATATTCATGTATTACTCTATAAAATTATATTTAAGTGACGATGACGCTATTGCAATGAAGACTTTTAACTTTTCAATCTATTATATTTTCTTAATCTTTATAGCATTGCTATTAGATCATTACTTAATTTAATGAAAGCAGTAAGTAAAAATTTAATCATAATCATTATTTTTATGATCACAATCTTAGGCTTGTTTATAAACAAATTAACTACGCCAAGAACACTATCTAATGATGAATTGCTTATAAATGGCTTATTTTTATTCCAGAAACCTAAGGAAATCTCAGATTTTGAATTTTTCTCTGCTCAGGGGAAAAGTTTTACCAAGTCGGATTTAATAGGAAAATGGACGCTTATGTATTTTGGTTTTACTAAATGTCCCGATGAGTGCCCAACAACAATGTATCAACTTTCAAAACTTATAAAAGTTTTAAGAGATAAAGACTATAAATTAGATAATAAGCAATGGGTTCTTGTATCAATCGATCCCGAAAGAGATACTCCCGAGATAATAGATAATTATGCAAAAGGTTTTGATGGAGAGTTTCTGGGCGTAAGCAATGCTAGGCCCATGCTTTTAAGTCTAGCAACTCAGCTTTCTGTAAATAATGTAATGCCTAGTCATTCTAATAATATGGACCATTCCCATCTGGATAATCATGTAAATAATATTATTTTATTAAACCCAGATGGAGAATTTGCTGGAATCTTTAGGCCACCCTTTGATATTTCGAGGCTATCTTTAACCTATCAATCTGTTACAAATTAACTATTTACGTTTTAGCTCACAGCTTAAAAATTGATTACAACTTTACCTTTTGCTTTTCTATCTTTTAGATGAGCAATTGCCTCTGCAGAAGTCTCCAGAGTAAATTTATCTGAAGGTGTAGGATTAATTTTGCCAGCCTTATGCATTTCAAATAATTCATCAAAATTCTTTTGGTTCTCTTCGGGGAAGAGTCCTGTCCAAGCTCCCCAAAAAACTCCAATAATTTGACAGCCCTTGAGTAAAGTTAAATTTAAGGGCATTTTAGGAATTTGATCTGCACCTGCAGCAAATCCAATAACAAGGTATCTTCCTTCCCAAGCTATAGATCTTAAACACGGCTCTGCGTAAGTGCCGCCAACTGGATCATAGATCACATTAGGCCCCATGCCTCCTGTAAGTTCTTTGATTTTATTTGATAACTCTTTCTGTTGGTCTCTATCCAAATTTTCAGATGGGTATACAAATCCTTCGTCGGCACCATTTGCTAGACATAGATCAACTTTTTCTTGAGTTGAAGCAGCAGCTATTACTTTCGCTCCCATAGCTTTACCCAGCTGAACAGTTGCAAGTCCAACCCCTCCAGACGCACCTAAAACCAATAACGTCTCTCCAGGTTGGATATTGGCTCTTTGTTTTAATGCATAAATCGATGTTCCATAAGTCACAGATAAGGCAGCAGCAATTTCAAAGTCCATTTCTTTTGGAATAAGCCTTATCGAAGACTGATGGGCTAATATTTTCTCTGAAATTCCACCAATACCAGTTGCAGCAAAAACCTTATCTCCAACTTTAAAATTCTCTACTCCCTCTCCAATTTCTGTAATAATCCCAGCCGATTCTCCACCGGGTGTAAAAGGAAGGGGCGGCTGAAATTGGTATAGTCCCTGAATCATCAAAACATCTGGGAAATTAACACTAGCTGACTTAACTTCAATGATTACATGCTCAGCAGCAATTATTGGATCTGGAACCTCGGAAACTACAAGTTTTTCTGGTCCACCTAGCTCAGTACATTGTAATGCTTTCATTTTATATCCCTATTTATATTTTTGCGTTGTAAGAATTTATAAATTCTTTAAAACCTATTTCGGTATCTTTATTCATTCTATCAAACTCTATTAAAGAATCACTAGCCTCTTTTTCGCACAAATCTAAGTCAATATTAGAAAGAGAATTTAATTTTATTGAGTTATTTTTTGCATGCTCTAGTCCAGTTTCATGAAATGACCTGTCTTTATTAAAAGTATTCTTTTTAATTTTAAGAGAATCAATCGCTTCAACATAACGCGCATCACTCATTTCATTTGCAAGCAAAATTAAATCACCAACTAAATGATCTCTAGCTTGATTAATGGGCACCTCAGAATTTTGATAGCTAATCTTTGATGAGCCTTCTCTGCCAAATTTAATGGTTGTTATGTCGTTTTTTTCAATAATTGATTTTTCATCATCAGTCATATCAGGACTTGCATTTACGAGGCAATAAATTAACAGCAAGTCTAATATTCTTATTTGATCTTTTGTAATTCCTAGAAGACAATCTGGATTTAAATCAATTCCTCTAACTTCAACATACTGAATGCCTTGCTCTTTTAAGAGTTGATATGGTCTTATGCCGCTTTTGCCTGCACGCTTTGGTCGAATACAATCGTAAAGTTCATTTTCAATTTGCAGTATTCCATCAGATATCTGCTGATACTCACCATTTTTATCGAGCAAACCAAGCTCTTGAAACTCAGAATAGGGTTTTATAATACCCATTTTCAGTTCATCTAAAAAGGAGGCTAAATCATTATATTTAAAATCTAGATTTTTTTGGGCTTTGCTTTGATATCCAACATCACTCATTCTTAATGATGTAGCATTTTTCTTGAATAGATCTGTAGTATTTAATTCATCTAAATCATTTTGTCTTGCAGATACAAAAGTTTTATCAACCACTGCAGAGTTGCCAAACTCAAGCAAAACAAACCAAAAAAGTCTTTTAAAGTTTCTTATTAAACCAAGGTAAGCCTTATCTTTGTCTTCTTGTATGGATGTGCCCAAAAGATTTTTTAAAGACTCATTAGATAATGAGAAATTATAATGAATGCCTGAAACACATTGCATTGCTTTACCATATCTTATTGCGAGACCTTTTCTATAAATATACTTTAATTGGCCAATGTTAGTTTTGCCATAGGTTGCAATATTTATCCCAGATTCATTTTTTATTCTAGGAGGCATTGAGTATGGCCAAAGAGTTTCGCCATTCTCCAAGTTTTTATTTATAAATACATGAAGAGATTCAAGCTTTTTATAAAGTAAATCTAAATCTGTATAAACAGGAGTAACGATTTCAATTAAGGCTTCAGCAAAGTCAGTTGTTATAGAGGGGTTTGTAAAAGATGATCCCAGGCCCTCTGGATGCTTTTCATCAGAAATAAATCCTTGTTTATTAACTCTAAGAGATTCTTTTTCAACACCTCTTTCAATAACAAGTTTAGTAAAGAAAGATTGTTGTTTAAGATTATTTAATCGGTTGTGGAAGTCCACAGGTGTCTCTAAAATTTTGGCCCAGCGGAGATAATATCATGACCAACGTCAAATTTTTTAAAGTTATCTTGGAATTTTTTAACCAGCTCACTTAAATACATTTGATATTCTTTATGGCTTTGCCAAGTTTCCTCTGGGTTTAATAAAACAGGGTCTACTCCCTCAACATTTTTAGGCACGTTAAGATTTAATCCAGGTATATATTGCGTCTCAACATTATCTAATTCACCATTTTGAATCGCATTTACTATCCTTCTAGTTGTGGGTATCGAAAATCTTGAGCCCGTTCCATATGGGCCTCCAGTCCATCCAGTATTTACTAGAAAAACTTTAGAGTTATATGACTCAACTCTTTTCATCAACAGGTCAGCATAAACTCCAGCTGGCCTGGGAAAGAAAGGCGCACCAAAACATGTTGAAAAAGTTGATTCAATAGATGAGTTAGATCCTATCTCAGTTGACCCAATTTTTGCGGTGTAACCACTTAGGAAATGATATGCAGCAGCTTCTTTGGAGAGAATTGATACGGGTGGTATTAATCCAGCAAGATCACAAGTAAGGAATATAACCGTTTCAGGTTCTCCGGCAGCATTTTCTTTTATGGCATTATCTATGTGTGATCTTGGATAGCAACAACGACCATTCTCAGACAAAGTTGTGTTGTAGTAGTCTGGAGTATTAGTATCATCTAAATATACATTCTCAATAATACTGCCATGCCTAATTGCCTTAAAAATTACTGGCTCATTTTTCTCTGAAAGGTCTATTGTTTTTGCATAACAGCCGCCCTCAAAATTAAAAACAGATCCATCGCTCCAGCCATGCTCATCATCACCAACCAATGAGCAGCCTGGATCAGCAGAGAGAGTGGTTTTGCCAGTACCAGATAGACCAAAAAATAATGCTACCCTTCCATCTGAATTAACATTTGCTGAGCAATGCATTGGCAAAACATCTTTTTCGGGTAGTAAAAAGTTTTGCACAGAAAACATAGATTTTTTTAACTCACCTGCATATTTCATACCTGCTAAAAGCACTCTTCTTTTAGCAAAATTTATAATTACACAACCCTCTGAGTTTGTGCCATCTTCTTCAGAAATACACTCAAAGTTAGATGCGCTTAATATTTCCCATTCTTGCTTATTAGAAGGGTTGTATTGATCTGGTACTACAAAGATTAATCTTGCAAACAGCCCATGCCAAGCAGTTTCAGTTGTAACTTTTATAGGTAGATAGTGATCTTCGTGTGAGCCTACATGTAAATGTGATACATATCTATTTTTCTTTGTTAAATATGCTTCTACTTTATTCCAAAGGAGATCAAATTTATTTGATTCAAAAGGCCTATTAATATCACCCCAGTCAATTAGATCAGCTGTAGTTGGTTCTTGAACAATAAATCTATCATTTGGACTTCGACCCGTTCTCCCCCCGGTCGTAGTTGAAAATGCTCCATTGCTTGCAACAACCCCCTCATTATTTCTAACAGCTTCTTTTATTAACTCTTCACTAGAAAGGTGCTGGGCCTTGATGCTATCCATATTCCTCATATTATCTCTATACCTATTGTGTTCTATAATTATATATAACTGTAAAATATTTACATATATGTAGTGAATTTAATAATAAGCATAACTTTTAGTCAAACGTTATAAAAAAAGCTTAATTAAAAGCTCTCATCAGGATTTAATATGTAGTTTTATTACAAAAAAGATAATTTTATGGCTTAATAATTTTTAGAACTGAGGCCATAAAAAATACTATAAAAAAAATGAAGCCCCACTCTGCAAAATTAAAAATAAACTCCCAATTAACTTCTGCGCAGGTTGGGCCGCCCTTGAATGCATTTGCAATACCACCAAAAAAACCAAAATACTCTATTTGAACATTAAGAGGCATGCCGCAACCCATCGACAAGTTAGAAATTTGCTCTTCGCTCAGATTTTGAAGATAAATTTGCTTTCCTGTTACAGCAAGGCCTGCAATCGAAGAAAAAGCTATAAGCAATTTATTTATAACGAAAAATTTATCTGTAATAATTCCAATTAGAGATATCACAGCAACCATCCCAAATATATATCTAGTCATTATGCACATTGGACATGCTTCAAGCCCAAGAACATTATCCATTATTATGGCTAATAAAATTATTGCAGATGCGCCCAAACAAGAGGCTATTTCGAAATAGTTTTGATACACTGATTTAATAAAGCTTTTGAGATGATTAATCATATAAATAAACCAATTTATTTTTTAAAAATACATACACATAATACATCTTAGGCAATAAAACTAATATGAAAGATAGAATTTTTATAATCGATGGCTCTTCATATCTTTATCGTGCTTATCATGCGATGCCACCATTAAGCACCTCAAAAGGACAGCCTACCGGAGCAATAAAGGGAGTCACCAATATGTTGATGACTTTAAAAAAAGATAGTGAGGGGTCGCCAATAATCGTAGTCTTTGATGCAAAAGGAAAGACATTTAGAAATGAAATTTATAAGGAATATAAGTCTAATAGGCCCCCCATGCCAGATGACTTAAGAGAGCAACTGAAGCCATTAAAAGATATTTGTAAAGCAATTGGATTTCCTTTAATTGAAATAGAAGGTGTTGAAGCAGATGATGTTATTGCAACATTAGTAAGAACAGCTAAAGATAAGAATTTAAAGGCTGTTATTTCATCACTAGATAAAGATCTAATGCAGTTAGTTGAAGATCCTAGCACAACAATAATGAATACAATGACCCATCAAATATTTAATGAGGATAAAGTATTTGAAAAGTTTGGCGTAAAACCAAACCAAATCAGAGACATGCTAGCACTTGTTGGGGATGCATCAGACAACATTCCCGGAGTGCCCAAAGTCGGACAAAAAACTGCTGCAAAATGGCTAATGGAGTTCAAAAATCTTGAAGGCATTAAATCAAATGCAGAATCAATAAAAGGGGTGGTTGGAGAAAATTTAAGAAATTCTTTGAATGAGCTTGATAGAAATATAGAGCTAGTTTCTTTAAAAGAAGATGTTGATATTGGCGCAAGCTTTGAAAGTTTATTAGAGCTTAATCCCAATCAAGAAAAACTTGATGAGTTATTTTCTGACCTAGAGTTTAGGCCTATAGCTAAAAATTCTTTTAAGCAATCCCCTGCGACAAATGAAGCATCAAATGATCTACAAGAAAAGAGTCATGTTGATAGTAATAATAACTATAAAACTCTTTTCACTAAAAAAGATCTTAAAGATTGGGCTAAAAAATTAGATAAATGTAAGGTTTTTGCAATCGATACAGAAACAGATTCTCTAGACACAGTAACAGCAAATTTGGTTGGAATATCTCTGTCAGTAAAAGAAAATTCAGGCTGTTACATACCAATTGGCCATAATTATGAAGGGTGTCCAGAACAACTAACCCTTCAAGAAGTCATAGATGAAATAGGCAAAGCAATAGAAAGAAATAAAGAGAAAGCTGTGGGCCAAAATTTAAAGTTTGATTTACCAATTTTATCAAGACATGGCATTGTTATGGATAAGTTTCATGCCGACACTATGCTAATGTCTTATGTTTTAAATAGCACAGCAACCAGACACGGCATGGATAAACTCGCTATGTACTATTTAAATTATGAAACTATTAAATATGGAGATGTGGCTGGAACTGCCTCAAAACAGATTAGCTTTTCAGAAGTAGAAATAGATATAGCATCAAATTATGCAGCTGAAGATGCAGATATAACACTAAGATTATTTAATAAGTTAGATGAATTGCTTAAGGATAAGCCAAGTCAAATAAAACTTTTACAAGAGTTAGAATACCCTTTAGTACATGTTCTATCTAGAGTGGAACAAAATGGTGCAAAAATAGATAAAGATAAACTTAAAGAACACTCTAAAGAATTATCTAAAAAAATTTCAGACTTAACCGCGCAAGCATACAAAATCTCTGGCATAGAGTTTAATTTAGATTCTCCAAAGCAGCTCTTAGAGGTATTGTATGAGAAACTTAAGCTGCCTGTCCTAAAGAAGACACCTAAAGGCCAACCATCAACCAATGAAGAAACCCTTCAAAGGCTTTCAGAGGAATACGAGCTGCCAAAAATCATTCTTAAATATAGAACTCTTGCTAAATTAAAATCTACCTATACAGATAGCTTAATTAGGATAGAAAATCCATCAAGCAAAAGAATACATACCTCATATCAACAAGCTGTTACTTCAACAGGCAGACTGTCTTCCACAGAACCAAATCTTCAAAACATACCAATTAAAACAGCAGAAGGAAGAAGAATAAGAGAGGCATTCATTCCAGATAAAAATAACATTTTGATATCTGCTGACTATTCACAAATTGAATTAAGAATAATGGCCCATCTTTCAAAGGATAAAAATTTGACCAACGCTTTTAATAAAGGTCTTGATGTCCACTCTGCGACTGCTGCTGAAGTTTTTGGAGTCAATCTTGATGATGTTACTCAAGATCAAAGAAGAAGCGCCAAAGCAATAAATTTTGGCCTTATGTATGGAATGTCAGCATTTGGTCTTACAAGACAGTTAGATATCCCCAGAGCAGAGGCACAGAAGTATCTCGATACTTATTTTGATAGATACACAGGTGTTAAAGATTATATGACTAACACCAAAGCTCAGGCAAAAGAAGATATGTTTGTTGAAACTATAATGGGTAGAAGATTATATTTAAACGAGATTAATGCTGCTAATGGTTTAAGAAGACAAGCTGCTGAAAGAGCAGCTATTAATGCGCCTCTTCAAGGGTCTGCTGCGGACATAATTAAAAAAGCAATGATCGATATTGACACTTTTCTAAAAAAAGAAATGCCAGAAGTTAAAATGATAATGCAAGTTCATGATGAGTTAATTTTTGAAGCGCCCAAGAAAGATGGAGAAGAAGTCTTAACCATAATGAAAAAGATGATGGAGGGTGCTGTAAAGCTTGATATCCCTCTAATAGCAGATGCAGCTATTGGAGATAATTGGAATGAGGCACATTAAATTTATTTGTTTATAGATCCTGACCACTGAGTTGGAAAGTAATTTAGCTCCTCAGAAGAAAGAACTTTTATGCCATGAATTTCTCTTAAGTCAGATATCTTCATATCTAAATATTCTTCTGGCATTTGAAAAGGCCATTTTTTTTTCATTTTAAAGGTTCTAAAAATTACCTTTCTTTTAATTGCTATGGTATTCCAGTAAAGCTTTAAGAAACCTTTTATACCTAATTCTTTGAATAAGTTTTTTTGAAGCTCTTTGATTTGAGGTAGCTTTGAATAGCCTAAAAGATACTTCCATTTAAATGAAGAGCCCCAAAGAACCCAAGTATCTAATATAGCTTCTTGATCGATGGATATATCAAGACCAAAAATTATATGAGTGCAATCATGATCCCTCAAAAGATTGCCTGATTCAGGATTATCTTTAAAAACCTCTTTCGATTCAGGGAATGAGTCGTAATAACATTTAAGGCCTTCAGACATAGTTAGGCCACAATTATTTTTTTGATATTCAAGCACTAACAAATTCTAGTATCGCCCTTGATAGTTTGTCAAAACCTAAAATATCTTTAGATGAGACCGCTATTGCTTCAACTCCTTCCATTTGACGATTTACTTCTGCAATCGATTTATTTCTTTGATTATTAGACATTTTGTCGCTTTTGGTTAGCACCGGTATGAATGGAGCATTCGAGGTATTGCATAGATTAATCATGTCCCTATCGCTATCCTTAAGCGGATGCCTAATATCCATGAATATAACAACTGCTTTAAGCGACTCTCTTTTTAAGAAGTATTCTTCTAAAAGTGGGGCCCAATCTTTTCTCTTATGAAAACTTGATTTAGCAAACCCATATCCTGGAAGATCAACAAGTTTTAAAGAATCATTAACTTTAAAAAAATTAATTTCAGTGGTTCTTCCGGGAGTTTTGCTTATTCTCGCTAATTTTGGGTTGCCCGTTAAGGCATTGAGCGCACTTGATTTACCAGCGTTAGATCTTCCAGCCAAAAGAATCTCATCACCCACATCATCCGGAAGGTTTTTAAACTTTGTTACTCCAAGCATAAACTCAGATTCTTTAAAAAGGTTTTTCATTTAAACGTTTATATCATACCAACCTATGTTTATAATACACATCACAAAGACATACTTAATTTTAGTTATATGAAATCACTTTTGATATTTATTGCTTCCTTCAGCATTGCATTCAATACTTATGCGGCTGAAAAGCTATCAGGCCCTGAGGATATGCCTGAGACATTCAAGTCTGGAGACTCATCAAAAGGTTCATTACTTGTTGCATCTTGTGCAGCATGCCACGGCCAAGATGGTAACAGTATTAATACTGATTGGCCAAAGCTAGCCGGACAGAATGAAAAATATTTATATGATCAACTTAAACATTTTAAATACGAAGAAAGAAATAATGCTCTTATGATGACTGTTACCCCATATCTTAAATCATTGTCTGATAATGATTTACTTGATATAGCAGCTTTTTATGCTTCAAACAAAGCATCTATTGGACAAGCAAAAAATGATGAAGATTTGTTGAGTCTAGGAAAGATGTTGTATAGATTTGGAGATATGAAAAAAGAAATTCCAGCATGTTCTTCTTGTCACTCAGTTTATGGTGATGGTAATGCTTTGGCTGGTTACCCTTCATTAGCGGGGCAGCAAATAGGCTATTTAACTTCAACTCTAAAAGCATACAGATCTAAAGAAAGAAATGAGGGTGAGGGTGCTTTAGTTATGCAATCAATTGCAGAAAATTTATCAGATAAAGAAATAGATGCTTTAGCCAACTATATACATGGAATTTATAAATGAAAAATATTATATTAAATATAACCAAACTTTCATTCTTAGCATTATTTGCACTCTCAATTAGTGCTGAATACAAGCTAGGAAAAGACTACAGATTGGTAGACAATCCTATGCCTGTAAAAAAAGATGGGATAGTCGAAGTTACAGAATCTTTTTGGTATGGATGCGCACACTGTTATTCATTTGAACCAGCAATAAATAGCTGGAAAGAGAAGCAAGGATCAGATACAAAATTAACAAAGATGCCTATTACATGGAGCGGAATTCATCAATTGCATGCCGCACTTTATTACACTATAGAGTCTTTAAAATTAGATCCATCTACCCATTCTGCTGTTTTTGTAACAATACACAAAGAAGGTAATTTTTTACAAAATCCAAAGGCCATTGAAAAATTTTTAGCTAAGTTTGGAGTTGCGCCTGAAGTCACATCACAATATCTTAATTCATTCTCAGTAAAGCAAAAAGTTAACAGAGGTATTAAATATGCCAGGCAGATCAAAGTAACTGCTGTACCAATGATGGTTGTAGATGGGACATATATAATTGAATCAAAAGGTTCTTTTGCTGACATGCTGAAAGTTGTTGATCATGTTGTAGAGCTGCAAAGACCAAACTCATAGGAAAGAAATGAAAAATAAATACTATCTATATGTTTTGCCCTTATGCGCAATATTTTTATTTAATGGAAAAAAATATGATGAATCTGTAGTTGAGAGGATTCATCTTGATATAAATATCTGTATTGAAGGACAGGATTGTGGAGCGGTGGCTGTGAGTCTATCAGATGTTAAAGAATCTAAAGGTAGTAAGCTATATGGTGGATGTATAGCATGTCATGGCGCAAAGGGAGAGGGTGGTATTGGCCCATCATTTAAAGATGCGAAGAGTGAATATATCGCCAACTCTTTGAATGAATATAAGAATAAGATAGAGAGAGGTCCTCAAAGCGCATTAATGTATGCACAGGCAGCTGCATTATCCGACAGTGATATCAAAGAACTATCAAAATATATCGTTAGTCTATAAATTTTTCTCTAAATCAATAATTCTTTTTTCAAGCTGTTTAGCTAATCTTTCCAGAGAGTCATATTTCGACTTTGATACATAGCCATTTTTGTCTATGAGCTCCTCTAGCTCAGGCGTAATATTTTTTTTTATAGTGGTTAATAGTTCGGTTGGTAAAATATCACCCACAACCCTTAATTCTTTTTTAAGAACATTTAATATAGCTTTTGTTAAATCATCGTTACTCATATAGCTCTTCAATCATTTCTGGGAGTTTATTCCAGTCTGAGAAATCTTTAGGCTTTTCAAAAGCTTGAGCCCATTCTGTATTTTTATTATTAAACCATAAAGTTTTTATTCCCAGTCGATTTGCTGCAAAAATATCATTAATTTGATGATCACCAATATGAAGCATTTCAACAAAACTTATTCCATCTATCTTTTGCAAAGCTTTGTCAAAATGTGATCTATTTGGCTTGCTATCTTTTGCTTCAAGGGAGCTTATAGAAAAATCAAAATATTTTCCTATCTCAAATCTATAAATATCTGCATTCCCATTTGTTAAAACACCTAAAGAATAATTCATAGAAAGAGATTTTAAAGCATTAGCCACACCATCATAGAATTCAATCTCATGTCTTTTGTTTATAAAAATATTAAAAGCATCATTTGCCAAAACCTCAGCTTCAGAAGATGTAACAAAATGGTTAATTTTCTTTTTAAAAATCTCTTTTCTTAATTTGCTTATATCCCAAGCAATACTAGGATCTTCTCTAATTAAATCCTTTCTTAGGTTAAGAAAATCCTCAAAACTGCCCCACTCAACCCTTCCCACCCTTTTTTCAATCCATTTCCTTGTGAATATTTCTGCATTTGTAATAGTGGGGCCGTTATCCCAAAGAGTATCGTCAAGATCAAAAGTTATGAGTTTAACTTTTTTCATTTTTTAGCCCTTGGATGAGCTTGATCATAGATTTTTACCAAATGCTGGTAATCTAACTTTGTATAAATTTGAGTTGTAGATAAGGAGCTATGACCAAGAAGCTCTTGAATTGTTCTGAGATCACCACTTGATTCAAGCATATGAGTAGCAAAGCTATGTCTTAGCATGTGAGGATGGACTGGAGGAAGGCCCTGCTTGAGAGCAAGCCTCTTTAGCCTCAACTGGATACTTCGAACACTAAGCCTACTCCCTTTTAAGCTTATAAAAAGCGCATTTGTGTCTTCAGAATATTTAGTCCTTTCATTAATCCAATTATCAATAGCATTTTTTGCATATCTTCCAATCGGCACAAGCCTAGTTTTTGCACCTTTACCCAATACTCTAAGAAAAGACATTTCTTCTTCAAAGTCGTCTAGATTAATATTTGCAGTTTCAGATACTCTTAAGCCAGACGAATACATTAATTCCACAATAGCCAAATCTCTAATTTCTAATGCATCTGAAGGTTTAAAGTTTAATAATTGGCTTACATCTTCTGGTGATAAAACTTCTGGAAGGTAGCTTGGGGATTTTGGAGCTTTTACTAAATCAAAAGGAGAAGAGTCTATTATCGAGTTCTTCTTTAAAAACTTAAAAAATCCCTTTGCAGAAGAAAGATGTCTTTGTATCGTTTTTGGGTTATTTTCTAGAGAGTAGAGTTTGCCAAGCCAGCTAGTACAAACTCCGTCATCAATTTCGTTATAATTTTTAACGTTTATCGAATGCAAGAATATTGATAATTTTTGAAGGTCTCTTTTGTAGGAGCTTGTTGTATTTTGAGAGAGATTTTTAACTTCAAATATATAAGTCAGGTAAAGGTTTATATCTTTATCTATGAATTGCTCGCTAGGCATTTAAGCTATCGATTGATTCTAATTTTTTTTCTAAGATATCTCTAATATATTCTATAAAAGTTGTATCTTCATCACCAAGATATCTTGTTCTTTCATAGCTACCTAGCATTAGTATCCCAATCTCTTTGCTATCAATTAAAACAGCTAAAGCTACTGATTCAACATTTTTATCTTTAAATAAAAATTCCATCTTTTCTTTGGAGAAAGAACCACAATGAACAGCTCCTTTGTGAAAAGACATACCAGTTTTATCTTCAATCTCACCAATATCTGAGTTGGAATAAAAATCTAATTTGCAATTATTTACTCTAAAGTTTTCAGTAAAACTTTTTTGAACTATATCTTTTATTTGATTTCTGTTTGAAGCTCCTAGAATTGATAAGGTAAGCTCTTTAGATTTTTTGAACAAGTCTTCATTTAATTGAGCCGTATTAACAAATGACGATAAAAGATCCATTAAATTACTTTGCTCATCCCTAAGTTTGTTTATTTGTCTTTCTAACAATGAGGATGCGGAGCTGTTTGAGTGTTTGAATTTCATTTCGCTGAGAAGAGATTCTCTTGATTCAAAGAAATCTAAGTTATCAAGCAAAAAAAGTTCAACTTCCTTTGGGTCTAATTTATTAGTCATCAAAACTCCCAGAAAATACAAATTCAGCAGGTCCAATCATCTCCATAGTATCATTGTTTTTCTTTTTAAAATCTAAGGCACCTCCTGAAGATTTAACTCTACATTTATGTTTAATACACAGTGATGCTACTGCCAGAGAAGCAGAGCCGCATGAAAGAGTTTCACCAACTCCATTTTCATATGTCCTGATATCTATTTTGTCTTTTGAAACTCTATAGATAGATAGATTGCATTGAAGGGGCTTTATATATCTGGCTAAATTGTTATAAAGTGCATTCATGTCTTCATTCTTAATTGAGCTTTGTTTTATGCATAAATGCATATTTCCAGAATCAACAAAATCAAAGTTATGAGATATATGACCTGATATTTTCTTGTAAAGACTATCATTTTTATAAACATCAGAAATTTTAATATTAACTCTTATTTTATTTCCAATTGGCTTACATATAACCAATCTATTTTTAGTCTTTATTATTATAGATTTTTTAGGAGCAAAATCGTGCCTCCAAATATACGAAGCAGCTGACCTAATTCCATTAAGACACATGCTTGCCTCACCCCCATCAGCATTAAAGAATTTTACTGAGAAATCATGATTATCTTTTGTGGGGACACTGATTAAAATTAATTGATCAAAGCCAATTCCGCGGTTTCTGTCTGAGAGTTTTTTAATAAGAGATTTTCTTAGAACTAAATCTTTTTTAATAGAATTTATAACAACAAAGTCATTTCCATTGCCATGCATTTTATCAAAACTAATCATGGATTATCTCCATCTCCAACAAATCATCAAAAGTTTCTCTCTTTCTAATAAGTGATGACTTATCATTATTTATTAATACTTCGCAGGCTCTGGGCCTAGAATTATAGTTTGATGCCATTACAAAGCCATAAGCTCCAGCATTCTTAATAGCAATATAATCTCCCTCAACAGCGTCAATTGAAACGTTTTTTGCTAAAAAATCCGAAGATTCACATACAGGACCTACAATATTCCAATTTTTAATGCCTTCTTTCTTCTCTTTAAGATTGCAGACACCGTGAGTGGCTTTGTATAAAGCCGGCCTCAAAAGGTCATTCATTGCCGCATCAACAATTAAAAAGTTATCCTTGATGTATTCAACCTTTGTTAAAAGAACTCCAGTATTTGCTGAAATGCTCCTACCTGGTTCTAGGATTAATCTTTCTCTTCTCACACTAAATTTTTTTTCTAAAGATGAAATAAGTTCCTTTGGTGCAGGCGGAACCTCATCCTCATAGGTAACACCAAGACCGCCGCCTAGATCAAGAAAATCTAATTCAATACCTTCCTGTGAAAGTTGATCAGATAGCTCAAAAATTTTATCTGCAGATTTTACATACCCATCAAGATCTAAAATCTGTGACCCGATATGACAAGCAAGACCAACTAAATTTAAATTTTGAGAGATAGATGAATACTTACATAACTCAAAAATCTCTTCAATTGAAGATATGCCAAATTTATCTCCTTTTCTTCCTGTAGTAATATAGTCATGTCCCCCAGAGTCAATATCTGGATTAATTCTTATAGAAACTGGCGCAGATGAATTTAATTTCTTAGCTATTCTTTCAATATTATAAAGTTCAGAAGCTGACTCAACATTAAAAGATAAAATATTATTTTGAATTCCTTGCTCTATTTCTTTTTCTGTCTTACCAACTCCAGAGAAAATAATTTTTTGAGGTTCAGCTCCAATAGATAATACTCTATGAAGCTCTCCGCCTGAAACAATATCAAAACCACAACCCAAATCTTTAATTATTTTGAGAATAGATATATTGCTTAGAGATTTAACAGCAAAGCATGCTAAATTTTTAGGATTATCAAAAGAATTCACATATGCTTTTGCATTTTCTTCTATAGCTTTTTTTGAATAAACATATGAAGGAGTGCCAAAATCTTTTGCAATTTGTTTAAGATTTACATCTTCACAAAATAACTCGCCAGAATTATATTTAAAAGAACTCATTATATATGCGTAGTATCGTTAAAATTTATCAAAGGACCTTTTACTCCGCACCCTAGAAGAGTCGTAAGCAAGAATAAGCCTAGTAAAATTTTAATTAAATTCATAGTGCGTATTATGGGCAATTATGCCCATAATTGCACAGATTGAGACTAATATTTGTAGCTATCTTCTTTAAACGGTCCCTCTTGTGGAACGTTAATATAATCAGCTTGATCTTGAGTTAATTGGGTTATAACACCTCCAAAGCCAGCTACCATCAATGCTGCAACTTCTTCATCAAGCTTCTTAGGAAGTACTTCAACAGTTATCATCTCTGCTTTTGTGTCTTCATCATTAATATTTGCAAAACCTTGCTTATATAAATGAATTTGAGCTAGAACTTGGTTTGCGAATGAACCATCCATAATTCTACTTGGATGACCAGTAGCGTTACCAAGATTAACCAGGCGTCCTTCTGAAAGCAAAATAAGATAATTTTTACTTGAAAGATCTGGTGTTCCATCAGGCTTTGTATCTCTAAAAATTCTATGAACTTGCGGTTTGATTTCATCCCAGAAATATTCTTCTCTCATAAAAGCTGTATCAATTTCATTATCAAAGTGACCTATGTTACAAACAACAGCAGTATTCTTGAGGGTGCTTAACATTGCTGAATCACATACATTTACGTTTCCTGTTGTTGTAACGACTAAATCAGTATTACCCATGACTTGCATATTGATATCTGATGGATTTCTTGTAACAACCCCATCTTTATAACAAGAAACAACAGAAAAACCATCCATACAAGCTTGCATAGCACAAATTGGATCCGACTCTACAACGCTAACAATCATTCCTTCTTGGGCAAGGCTAGCAGCCGATCCTTTGCCTACATCACCATATCCAATAACCAGTCCTTTCTTTCCTGATAGCAACATATCTGTGCCTCTTTTAAGAGCATCATTTAGACTGTGTCGGCATCCATATTTGTTATCATTTTTTGCTTTAGTTACAGAATCATTAACATTAATAGCTGGAATTTTTAGTTCACCCTTTTCTAGCATCTCCTTAAGCCTGTGAACGCCAGTAGTAGTTTCCTCGGAAACACCATGGATGGTTTCAAGCATTTCAGGAAATTTTTCATGTACCATAGCTGTTAAATCACTGCCATCATCAAGAATCATATTTGCATCCCATGGTTTACCATCCTTACAAATTGTTTGCTCGATACACCACAAAAATTCTTCCTCAGTTTCGCCTTTCCATGCAAAAGTAGGTATTCCTTTAGCCGCCATAGCTGCTGCTGCATGATCTTGAGTTGAGAAAATATTGCATGACGACCATCTCAATTCAGCTCCAAGATCTATCAATGTTTCCATTAATACAGCTGTTTGAATTGTCATATGAATACAACCCATAATCTTTGCTCCAGCTAAAGGTTGCTCATCTCTGTATTTATCTCTTAATGCCATCAATGCAGGCATTTCGTTTTCAGCAAGAGATATTTCTCTTCTGCCAAATTCAGCCAAGCTAATATCTGCAACCCTGTAGTCATTTTCCATTTTATTTTTCCTTATATATGTTTATTTATTTAGCAATGTCTGCTGCTTTATCAGTTCTTTCCCAAGATAGATCTATATCACTTCTTCCAAAATGGCCATAAGCTGCAGTTGGCTGATATATTGGCCTTTTAAGATCTAGCATGTTGATTAAGCTTTTAGGTCTTAGATCAAACTCCTCTTCCACTATCTTAACGATTGCTTCTTTTGAAATTTTTTCGCTATTAAAAGTTTCGACATGAATTGAGGTTGGCTTTGCAACACCAATCGCATATGAGACTTGTATTTCACAATAATCTGCAAGACCAGCAGCAACAATATTCTTTGCTACATACCTTGATGCATAAGCAGCAGATCTATCAACTTTTGATGGATCTTTGCCTGAAAAAGCTCCTCCACCATGACGAGCCATCCCACCATAAGTATCCACAATAATCTTTCTTCCAGTTAGCCCGCAGTCACCTACAGGACCTCCTATTACAAATTTTCCAGTTGGATTAATATATATATTTGTAGAATCAAGAATCCATTCCTCTGGAACAACAGGCCTGATAATTTTAGCCATTACTTCAGATTTAATTTCTTCTTGTGAAACATTTTCATCATGCTGGGTCGACAATACAACTGCAGATAAGCCTTCTATCGTTTTTCCATCATCAGAGTAAATAACACTAACTTGACTTTTTGCATCTGGCCTCAGCCACGAAATTTCACCACTCTTCATAACATCGGCTTGTTTTTTAACAAGTTTATGAGATAGATCAATTGGAAGAGGCATTAAAGATTCAGTTTCTCTACAAGCATAGCCAAACATTAAACCTTGATCTCCAGCACCTTGCTCTAAGTTCTCACCCTCACCCTCAGTGACGCCTTGTGAAATATCTGGAGACTGTTCAAATACAAGGTTAGTAAATTCACAAGTATCACCATTAAAACCATATTCATCATTGTTATAACCAATGTCGTTTATAGTTTTTCTAACAATTGGCTCAAGATCTGGGCTTCCTAGAGAGGTAATCTCTCCAGCAATATAAACCATGTTATTTTTAATCATTGTTTCACAAGCAACTCTACTATTTGGGTCTTCAGCAAGATATGCGTCAAGAACAGCATCTGAAATTTGATCACATACTTTATCTGGATGACCGCCAGACACAGACTCCGATGTAAATATATAGCTCATTTTTTCTCCAAATATTTATAAAAGATTGTGAAAAATCGATTTTTTAGCAGCTAGGTATGGTGCAAAAAAGATAAAAAATCACATTTAATTTATTATTATATTAAAAATTAAGAAATTAGCTATTAATTGACATCTATAAATATTATTATTTGTAAAACTCTCTAAGTAAATTAAAAATTGCAAAATTCTGAGCCAACAAACGCCTTAAGATTTCTTTCAATTGATGCTGTTCAACAAGCTAATTCTGGTCACCCAGGAATGCCAATGGGAATGGCTGAAATTGCTACTTCATTATGGAAAAACCACTTAAATCATAATCCATTAAATCCATATTGGTTTAATAGGGATAGATTTGTTTTATCAAACGGCCATGGCTCAATGCTTTTATATAGCTTGTTGCACTTAACCGGTTATGATTTATCAATAGAAGATTTAAAAGACTTTCGAAAGTTAAAATCCAAAACACCAGGCCATCCCGAGTATGATTTGCAATACGGCATAGAGACCACTACCGGGCCTTTAGGACAAGGCATTGCTAATGCAGTTGGTATGGCAATAGCCGAAAAAATATTAGCGGCACAATTTAATGCCCCTCAAGAAGAGCTTATAGATCATTTTACTTATGCTTTTCTTGGTGACGGTTGCTTAATGGAGGGGGTTTCTCATGAAGCATGCTCTTTTGCAGGAACTCATAACCTAGGGAAACTTATTTGTTTTTATGATCAAAATGGAATTTCGATAGATGGAGAAATAGAGAATTGGTTCACCGATGATAGTGTAAAAAGATTTGATAGCTATGGATGGCAGACTATCGAAGTTGATGGACACAATATTGATGAGATTAATGAAGCTATTATTTCTGCCAAAAATGAGAAACAAAAACCTACTATGATTTTTTGTAGGACAACTATTGGTTATGGCTCTCCAGCTAAAGCAGGAACAGCGGCCGCACATGGTGCGCCTTTGGGAGACGAAGAAATTTTAAAAACCAGACAAGCCCTAGGATGGAACTACAAACCATTTGAGGTACCAGAATCTGTTTATGATTTTTGGAATGCAACAAAACGCGGTACAGAAATTAATAATGATTGGAATAAGCAAATAGAGGCTTATAAAAAAGATCATCCCGAGAAATGCGATGAGCTTTTAAGAAGAATATCTGGCAATATGCCTGATAATTTTGACCAGATTTATACTGCCTTTTTAGATCAATGCAACATAGATAATTCCTCAATGGCGACAAGAAAAGCATCTCAAGTATGTTTAGACTTTTTTGTAAAAGAATTGCCTGAGCTTCTTGGCGGTTCAGCAGACTTAACACCATCCAATAATACTTTTTCAAAGTTTAGCTCAACCTTCTCGAATGAGAATCCTTCTGGCAATCATATTAATTATGGAGTTAGAGAGTTTGGTATGTCTGCGATTATGAATGGAATGGTTCTCCATGGTGGGATAAAACCTTATGGAGCAACCTTCTTGGTATTTACTGATTATGCTAGAAATGCTGTCAGATTATCTGCATTAATGGGATTACCAAATATATTTGTCTATACTCATGATTCTATAGCCTTAGGAGAGGATGGTCCAACACATCAGCCTGTTGAGCATTTAGTGACATTGCGATCTACTCCAAACCTAAATAGCTGGCGACCTGCTGATCTCGTTGAGACTGCAGTTGCATGGAAAAATGCTGTTACGTCAGAAAATACCCCAACATGTTTAATATTTAGCAGGCAAAATACTTCTCCAATTTTAAGAAACGACAGTCAAATTAAAGCTATTGAAAATGGTGGATATTTATTGAACGATCATGATAATGCAAACATAACTTTAATTGCCTCTGGAAGTGAGTTGCAATTAGCTATTGATGCCGCATCAAGCTTAGAAAAAGAACATGGCATCATATCTAATATAGTTTCTATGCCGTGCCTAGATAAATTTTTACAACAAAATAAAGAATATCAGTCATCTGTAATTAAAGAAGATCTACCTGCACTTGTAATAGAGTTATCACACCCCAACTCTTGGTACAAAATTCTAAATAAAAGTGACAAAGTCTTGGGCATAGAAACATTTGGCGAATCAGCTCCTGCTAATATCTTGCTAGAGCATTTTGGTTTTACAACCTCTAATGTTGTGGAAATAGCAAAATCGTTAGTAGATGAATAGGCTATCAGAACTTAATATTTCAAATAAAAATCTGGTTGTAAGAGTGGACATGAATGTTCCCATTAAAGATGGGACTGTGGTTGATAACACCAAAATTATTGCCTGTATGCCAACAATTAAATTTGCACTAAAAAATAATGCAAAGGTGTTATTAATTACCCATTTAGGAAGGCCAACTGAAGGAAGTTTTGAAGAACAATTTTCTCTAAAACCTCTTGTTAAAGAAATTTCAAGAATTCTTGAGTGCAAGGTTGATTTGGTTGATAGTCTTGATAGCACCGAAATTTTTAATTGCTCATCAAATGTTCAAATTTTAGAAAATATTAGATTTTTTGCTGGCGAAAAGACTAATTCTAATGAGCTTGGCCAGGCATTAAGTAGCTTAGGAGATATATATGTTTTCGACGCTTTCGGAACTTCGCACAGAGAGCATTCATCTACACATTCTGCAATTATTCATTCTAATTTAGCCTGTGCAGGAATATTATTAGAGAAAGAAATAGAGGCCCTAACAAAAGCCTTAAATGAATCAAAGAATCCTTATACAGCAATTATAGGGGGATCAAAGGTCTCAACTAAATTAGAGCTGATTAAGAATATCAATACTAAGGCTGATCATATTATTGTGGGTGGTGGCATAGCAAATACTTTCATAAAAGCAGCTGGGCATGAGGTGGGAATCTCTTTATTTGAAGAATCAATGGTCCATATTGCAAAAGACTTATTAGAAGATGGCAAAATAATTCTACCTAAGACTGTTGTTACATCAAAGACGTTTGGGGGTGATGATATTCAAGAAAAAAATATCGCTGAAGTTAGAGAAAATGAGATGATTTTAGATCAATTTCTAAACAAAGAAATAGAGAGCATTATTTCTACATCAAAAACTATTTTGTGGAATGGGCCTTTGGGAGTTTTTGAAAATAAATATTTTTCAAGGGGCACGGAACAATTATCTAACGCTATTGCAAAGTCAGATGCATTTTCAATAGCAGGTGGAGGAGAGACCTTGACAGCCATAAATAAATTTATAAATAAAGATGATGTATCATATTGTTCTACAGGCGGAGGTGCTTTTCTAGAGTTCATGGAAGGAAAGGATTTGCCATCTATAGCAGCTTTAAAGGCTAAGATTTAAAAAATAGGAGAGAGGAATGTCATTAAATACTTTAGAAGAAATTGCTTCATACATAGTTTCAGAGGGTAAGGGAATTCTTGCTGCTGACGAAAGCAATCCAACGTGCGGCAAAAGGTTTGATTCAATTGGAGTTGAGTCTACAGAAGAAAATAGAAGAAATTATCGTGAAATGCTTTTCAGAGCATCTGGCATGAAAGGAAACATAGGTGGAGTAATACTTTTTGATGAAACTATTAGACAAAACGCTAAAGACGGAACACCTCTTGTAAATATTATTAGTGACCAAGGCGCCCTTCCTGGAATAAAAGTTGATAAAGGACTCCAGCCTATTGGTAATACAGAGGAGACAATTACAGTTGGTTTAGATGGTCTAGATGATAGATTAAAAGAATATGTTTCAATGGGAGCAAAATTCACTAAATGGAGAGCGGTAATTAAAATTGGTGAAGGCATGCCTTCAGATGAATGCATAGATGCAAATATGAAAGCTTTAGCAGATTATGCAAAATTAGTTCAAGATAATGGAATGGTGCCTATGGTTGAGCCAGAGGTACTTATGGATGGAGATCATTCTATTGAAGAGTGTTTTGATGCCTCCGATAGGTCGCTGAAATCACTTTTTAAACATCTTCAAGAAAATGGAGTAAATATCAAAGGAACAATATTAAAGCCAAACATGATAACTTCTGGATCAAAATCTGAAACTCAAGCAGATATTGAAGAGGTTGCTAGAAGAACCCTAGATTGCTTGATAGCAAATGTACCTTCAGAGCTTCCAGGAATAACTTTTCTTTCTGGAGGCCAATCAGATTTACTAGCAACTGCGCATTTGGATGCAATGAATAAAATAGGCGGCTTCAATTGGAAATTAAGTTTTTCTTATGGAAGAGCCCTTCAAGCATCCGCCCTAAAAGCATGGATGGGAAAAACTGAAAACATGTTTATTTCTCAAGATGCTTTATCACATAGAGCAAAAATGAATAGACTGGCATCCTTGGGTCAATGGACCGAAGAACTAGAAGACGAATAAAATTTGCTTGCTACCGTTCAAAGGGTTTCAAAAACTCAAGTATTAATAAAGGATAAAATATTTTCTGAAATAGGATCAGGTTTATTGATAATGGTATGTATAGAAAAAGAAGACTCAATTAAATCGGTTGCTGCTATGGTTGCTAAGATTATCAATTTTAGAATGCTTGACGGACCAAAAGGACCTTCAACCTATTCGTTGAAGGATATAAATGAAGACGCAATGATCGTAAGTCAATATACACTTGCTGCCATTACGGCCAAAGGCAACAAACCAAGCTTTCACAAATCTGCAAAGCCTGAACAAGCAAAACTGTTGTATGATGAATTTGTAAGTCTCTTTGAAAAGGCTTATGGCAAAGTTAAACAAGGAAAATTTGGTGCTTTTATGGAAATTTCATTAATCAACAAAGGCCCTGTTACTTTTAATTTTAAAACTTAGTTTAAATATGAAAAATATATCAATTTTTTGTGGCGCCCATGAGGGCAAGAATCCCAGATATGCCGAAGATGCAAAAAAGATTGCGGAAATCCTTGCCAGCAAAAAAATTAACATAGTCTTTGGTGCTGGCAATGTTGGCCTAATGAAGATAGTTTCAGATACAGCTCTTGATAATGGAGTTGAGGTAAAAGGAATTAGTTTAGAGTCATTGCATAAACTTGAATTAGCAAATCCAAGACTTAAAGAGGTAATTATTACTAAAACATTACTTGATCGTAAAGATGAATTTATGAAGCGATCAGATGCTTTTATTGTCTTGCCAGGCGGAGTTGGATCTTTAGATGAGCTTGCTGAAATCATGGCTAACAACCAACTTGGATTAATTAATAAGCCAGTTGGTTTATTAAATACAGAGGGATATTACGATCATTTAATATCTTGGATGAAGAAAGCTGTAGATGAAGGTTTCATTTCAGAAGCTAACTTTAATGATTTAATAATTTCTGATTCGTGTGAAGAGCTTATCCAAAAAGTCATAACTCATAAGCGACCTCATGACAATGACTGGACAAATAGATTAGGTATCTAGTTTCTTTCAGCAATAATTTTTCCGTCAGAAAATCTAAATAACATATTTCGATAAATAGCTACATCAGTCACATTATCTGGAGTATTCTCGGGAACACATCTAAAATTTGTAGAGACTCTTATTTTATTAAAAATCGGATGAACTCTATGCCAAGTGTGCCCATGAAGCATAAGTAGTGAACCTTTAGTAGGCTTTATTTTAATATCATCATGAATTTGTTCTGTCGCTGATCCTGCAGGGATCAAACCTTTTTTATGTGATCCTGGGATTAAAGATATTTCTCCACCGGTCGACGCATCAATATCCATTGTGTACACAAGTCGATTAAGATTAAAATTTTTTTTGTTATCTGGAGAGCAGTCTTGATGCCATGCCTGGCCGTTTGAAGATACATTGCTAAACATGACCATGCAATAAAGAGACCTCCATCTTGGGCCTAAAATCTCTTCTGTGAGATCACACAACCTTTTATCCATCTCAAGATCATCAAACTTATTATTCCCTTCAATTTGCGGGAACCATGGGATCACGTCTGTTTTAGATTTTTCTATGAAAGAAACGTCATGTTTATAAGTACTATCTTTTTTGAAATGAGTTGTAATCTCATCATGACATTCATCCATAAGATTTGGATTAAAAAAATCTTTTATATAAACATAGCCATTTTTATGGAAGAATTTTGATAACTCTTTAAAATCCATCATTTTTTATCTTTAGAGACAATAAGTCCAAGTTCAAATAATACCCACATTGGGATAGCTAAGAAAAGCTGTGAAAAAATATCAGGTGGAGTTAACAACATTCCAAAAATAAAGAATATTATTATTAAATATGGCCTGGCATTGACCAAAGTTTCTTTTTTTACGATTTCAGATCTTATTAAGAGAAAGGTCGCAACTGGAATCTCAAAGGCTATACCAAATGCAAATATAAGCTTTATTACAAAGTTCATATATTGACTAATATCTGTCATAACTGAAATAGACTCAGGAGCAACCCCTATAAAAAATTTAAAGATTATTGGGCATACAATAAAATATGCAAATGCCACTCCAGATAAAAATAAAAAGATCGTAGAAAGCATTAGTGGCGCTACAAATGACCTTTCTTTTTTATACAAGCCTGGCGAAATAAACATCCACATTTCATAAAAAAGATAGGGCATTGTAAAAAGTAAAGCTGAAAAAAAGACTAATTTTAATGGGGCCATCAATGGAGAGGTTACTTGAGTTGCTATCATTGAACTTCCAGATGGCAAAATCTCCAAAAGAGGCGAGGCTACAAATGTATAAATGTCAGACGAAAAAGGAATTCCAATTATTGAAAGAACACCAAAGCATAACAAAACCTTTATGAGTCTAGATCTTAATTCTAATAAATGACTAGTTACAGATTCTTTATTAGTCATCTTTGTGCTTCTCAAAGCCCTTTAATTCTTCCATTCGCATTTCATTAAAGACATCTTTTTTTAGCTCATCAGTTCCGATATCTTTTTCAAGATCATTTTTAAATTTTGATAGATGATTCTGAAATTTTCTATAAAACTTTAGCCAGCTCTTTATCACTTCTGGCAATCGAGAAGGCCCAATAATAATAAGTCCTAGAACTAGGATTATCGCAATTTCTAAAAAACCAATCTGAAACAATTGTTATTCTGGCTTGTCGTTATCTTTATCTTCTTCTTTTACAGCCTTTTTAAACCCTTTAAGGCTAGCACCTAAATCAGAGCCAAGTGTTTTAAGTTTGCCGCTTCCAAAAATTAAAAGAACTACAACTAAAATAACTAATAGCTGCCATATACTAATTCCACCAAAGCCCATATCAATCTCCTAAGTGAGCATTAAAAAGATGCCACATAACACTATTATACCTACTCCAATAAATCTTATGATGTATTTTTCTTTTTGCAGCTGCATTTGCATAATATGAATTTTTTCTTCATATATTCTTTTGTTTTTAGAGTATCCCCTTATCTCATCCAATGCCTCATAAATAAAGCCAGGCATTTCAGATGCTTTTAGCATCAGCTCATCTTTATTTTCTAAAATAAAGTCTTTAATTTTTAATGGACTAAACTGTTCTGAAAGCCAATTATCAAGATAGGGTTCAGCTAATCCCCAAAAATCTAACTCAGGATAAATTTGTCTTCCCATGCCCTCAATGTGTATCAATGTTTTTTGAAGAAGCACTAATGATGGTTGAAGCGATAGTCCAAATGGTCTTGTGCTTTGGAAAAGATAAAGCAATAATTTACCAAACTCTATTTCAGATAAAGGCTTTTCAAATATTGGCTCACAACATGCTCTTAAAGTATTTTCTAGCTCAATAACATTTGAGCTCGGGTTTACCCATTCTGAGCTAATAAATAATTGAGCTAATGATTTGTAATTTTGTTTAATTACCGCCTGAAGCATCCTTGCAAGAATATATCTTTCATCATTTGAAAGAGAACCAGTAATAGCACAATCAATAGCAATGTATCCAGGCGTGTCTGGATTTTTTTTGGAAACAAAGATATTTCCTGGGTGCATGTCAGCATGGAAAAAATTATCTCGAAAAACTTGATTTAAAAAAATCATTACACCATTTTCTGCTAACCTTTTCTTATTAATACCATGCTTATTTATTTCTTCAATATCTGTGCACGGTATTCCATCAATTTCCTCAAGAACCATAACTCTGCTAGTGGTCATTTCCCAATAAACTTCAGGGATATATAACTCTTCGGAATTTGCAAAGTTTTTTCTAGTAAGATTTGTATTTGCAGCTTCTAGCCTTAAATCTAATTCACGCAATATGGTACTTTCATAATCTTTCACAACCTCTACAGGTTTAATCCTATGACTTTCAGAGTAGAAATATGTACAAACTTTTGCTGCAGCCTTTAAAAGTCTTAGATTTTTCTTTACCTCTTTTTCAATGTTTGGCCTTAAGACTTTAATAACAATATTTTTTCCATTAGGTAGTTTTGCTGAATGTACCTGAGCGAGAGATGCAGCAGCCAGGGGAGTATCATTAAAATCATTAAACATTTCGTTGATTGGACTGCCAAGCTCTTTTTCTATAATTTTTTTTAATTTTGCAACTGAGAACGGCTTGCAACTATCGGTTAGCTCTTGAAGTTCTTTAGCCGTATTAATATCTAATATGTCTGTTCTGGTAGATAGCAATTGACCAAACTTAATGAAAATTGGACCTAGAGATTCTAAATATTTTGCTATCTTTTTTCCATCAGGATTTCTAAAGATGCCATGCCTAATACCTAAAAATGACATTTTTAGGCTTTCAATTATTATTATAAAAAAATTCATAAATTACTTATGGCTTCTAATCTATCAAGTCTAATTGAAAGACCTCTTAGTTTAGACTGGAGAGCATTTTCTTTATTATACTGCTTTCGATTGAATAATTTTTCTTTTGTAAAATAGGCAACAGCGGCTGGGGTGTTTCCAAAGTATTTATCAATTAAAAATACGATATCAACCTCTGCTTTAAGAAGGGCATTAATTGTTAATATTGCTTTTTCACTATCCCCATAAAGCATACCTCTATTAATTTTTTTACTTATAAGAAAATCTAAGGCTTCTTTGACCGATGTTCTTATTTCAAAATCTACATCCGTTATTTCATTAAAAGTAATATTTTTTTTATTTTCTTCTAAAATTAAATATATATCTTTATGGCCATTTAAATTTAATTTAAATTTAATTGGGTAAATTTCATTTAGATTATTTTTTAAATTTGGTGATGCATCTTCAATGTCTTTGATAAATGCATTAATAATATCAAATAAATCATTCATCATAAGCAACATGAATTGAAACCACACCATTTAAAAGGTTATAAAATTTACATTTTTTAAATCCAGATTCTAAAATCATCGACTTGAGGAGCTCTTGATCTGGATGCATTCGTATAGACTCAGCAAGATATTGATAACTCTCTGAGTCATTTACTAAAATTGATCCGAGCTTTGGCAGGATATTGAAAGAATACCAGTCATAAATTTGCGAAAAAATAGGATTTATTGGCTTGGAAAACTCTAATACTAAAAGTCTCCCACTCTTCTTAAGACACCTTCTCATTTCTTCCAAACCCTTCTCTTTGTTAGTAAAATTTCTAAGACCAAAGCCAATTGTTATTACATCAAACGTTTCATCGCCAAAAGGCATAATCTCTCCACTAAGCTGACAAAAATGACAGTTTTTATAGAAGCTCTCATTTATTGATCTGTCTCTTCCTTGCGACAACATATCCATATTGATATCAGTCATATAAATTTCTGTATTTGGGTATTCTTTTGAAATAAGTTTTGCTATATCTCCTGTTCCACTAGCAATATCTAAAATCACATCATTTTCAGATATTGCTGCAAGTTCGATAAGAATTTTTTTCCAAAGCCTATGCATGCCTAATGACATAGCGTCATTCATAATGTCATAGTTTTCAGCAACAGATGAAAATAAATCGCCAACATGAGTGCTTTTATCTTTTTCATCAACCTCTTTATAGCCAAAATGAGTTTTTTTATTCACTTTCTTCCGCATCTCGAAATTTAATAAAATTATTGTATCTACTTTTGCTTATTTCACCATTACCAAGAGCATTTAATATTGCACATCCTTCATTATTTGAATGATTGCAATCATTAAACTTGCATCTCTCAGATAGCCTATGTAACTCAACGAAACCTTTAATTATTTGATTTCTTCTCCAGCCAGTGATTGGAAGATCTCTAACTCCAGGAGAGTCTATGATTCTAATATTTTTCTCAACCTCATATAGCGTTGATATGGATGTTGTATGAACGCCCTGATTATTAGAAAGCGAATTAGTTTTAATATTCTTTCCTGTCAAACAATTTGTGAGAGTTGACTTGCCGGCGCCCGAATTCCCAACAAAGACAACACACTTTCCTTCTAGATATTCTTTGATCTCATTTATATTTATATTATTTTTTGCTGAAATAGATATTATTTTTATATCAAGATCTCTGTAAATATTTAATTTTTCTATGTATGCCTCATTTGGCTCTAGATCAATCTTATTATTAATTATAAAAGGCCTAATATTTGAAAGAAGACTTGTTAGTATCCATTTATCAATAAATTCAGAAGCAGTCTTGGGTTCTTGTGTAACCATTATCCCAACATAAGTGACATTTGCAGCAATAGTTTTTGATTTTAATCCTTCTTTTTTTTGAAGTGCTGATTTTCTATTCTCTTTTGATAAGATTAATCCTTTAGTTTCTTTACTGTCTTGAACTATTTCAATTTTTACAACATCACCAACAACAATATCTTTAATGGCAATACATGGTATGTCTGCATCTTTTGTGCGGACCAAACACGCATTAGAGTAAAACTCTATTACAAAACCTGTTTGAACTTTTTTCATATAAAGCACAAAATACACTAAAGGAAGAAATATAAAAAGTTATGAAGAGCCTACAATCAAAAGATAATCTTATTTGGATCGATTTAGAGATGACTGGATTAGATCCAGAAAAAGAAAGAATCATCGAAATAGCAACATTAATTACAGACTCTCAGCTTAATATTTTGGCTGAAGGGCCAAATATAATAATAAGCCAATCAAATAGCCTGTTAGATCAGATGGATGATTGGAACATAAATCAGCATGGTTCCTCTGGGCTAATTGAGGCCGTTAAAAAAAGCAGTATTACTGAGCAGATGGCAGAGATAGAAACTCTAGATTTTATCTCTAAATATGTTGGCTCCAAACAGTCGCCTATGTGTGGCAATACCGTTTCGCATGATAGAAGATTTTTAACAAAGTACATGCCAAGATTGGAATCCTATTTTAATTATAGGCATATAGACGTATCTTCATTCAAAGAGGCTGCTGTGAGATGGATGAATGAAGCTCAGGTATATGAAAAAGAAGGATCTCATAGGGCGATGGGCGACATTAAAGAGTCTGTTGCTGAATTAAAATTTTATAAAAACCTATTTTTACCTGAGAGCTAGTTAATCTTTTTTATTTAGTGGCTGGATATTTAGCGGGAAAGCACTGACTTGACCTTTGGTGTTTTTAATTTTTGCTTCACCAGATTCTTTTACTTCATCTATTCTAACAATTGCATTTATTGGAATATAACTTCTCTCAACCTTAGCAAACTCCTTTTTAAGTTTTTCAGAGGTAGGATCAAGAACTAGTTGTTTATCTTTATTAAATATATAATCCTCTACCTCAACAAAACCGTACATATCGCTTTGATAAATTTTATTAGTAAACACCTCATACACTTCACCAAGCTGCATAAAAATTATCTTGTAAACTTTTTTATCTTTCATAATACTTAATTATATGGGAACGAAACTTTATATTAAAACCTATGGCTGTCAAATGAATGAATATGATTCTGATAAGACTGTGGATATTTTAAAAGAAAAAAGGGGAGTCGAACTTACCAATAATATTCAAGAGGCAGACATAATATTGCTTAATACTTGCTCAATAAGAGACAAAGCAGAATCCAAAGTTTATTCTGAATTAGGCAGACTTAATAAACTTAAAGAAAAAAATCCCAATTTAAAAATAGGTGTTGGCGGATGTGTAGCCACCCAAGAAGGAAGCAATATAAAAAAAAGAGCGCCTTATGTAGATCTTATATACGGACCTCAGACATTACATAGAGTTTCTGATTTGCTGGATATTGACCCAAAATCGAGTATCAAGGCAATAGATATAACTTTTCCAATTGAAGAAAAGTTTGACTCACTCCCAAACCCTTCCACTAGCGGCCCCTCAAGTTATGTGGCAATTATGGAAGGCTGCTCTAAATATTGTTCTTTTTGTGTTGTGCCATATACAAGAGGTGACGAAGTTAGTAGAAAGCCTGAGCAAATTTTTGATGAAGTTGCTCGGCTTGCTGAGCAAGGAGTAACAGAAATAACTTTTATTGGTCAGAACGTTAATTCTTATAAAATGCCTTATAAAGATAGAATCTTAAGACTATCAGACCTTATTGAGATTATTAGTCATATAGATGGCATTGAAAGAATTAGATATACGACCTCTCATCCCCTAGACATGACCGATGACTTGATTGAGGTTTATCAATACGTCCCCCAGCTCGTAAGCCAACTTCATCTTCCAGTTCAATCAGGCTCTAATAGAATTCTTGAAAAAATGAAAAGGAACTACACGATAGATATATTTCTTGATGCTGTTGAGAGAATCAAAAGTTATAGGCCGGATCTTCGTGTCTCCTCTGATTTTATTGTAGGTTTTCCTGGAGAAACAGATTATGACTTCCAGCAAACAATGAGTTTAGTAAATGAGGTTAAATTTGATTCTTCATTCAGTTTTATCTATTCAAAAAGACCTGGCACTCCAGCATCTAAGCTAGAAGACAACACACCTCAAGATGAAAAGAAGGAGCGCTTAAAAATTCTTCAAGATCAACTTAATCATTATCACAAACAACACAGCACTAGCATGGTTGGTTCGATTCAAAGGTGCTTAGTAACCGGTCTTGCCAAAAGAAGTCCAGAGCAGCTTCAGGCCAGAACAGAATGTAATAGAGTTATAAATTTTGATCTTGAAAATATTAGGTTTATTGGAAAATTGGTGGACATAGAAGTTACTGAGGCATTATCCTATTCTCTATTAGGTACTTTGCATAACCCAAGAGGTAAAAATTAAATATTAATGCAAGAAACTCAAGCTGCTCTTAAAAACATTTCCTTAAAACCGTCGAATGCTGAAAGAATTGCTCTTTTTGTTGGCGAGCTTAATGGAAACTTAAAATTAATTGAAAAAAGCTTCTCAGTAAAAATATTTCACAAGGGAGACGAGGTAAAAATTACTGGAAGTGAAAAAGATATCAAGCATGCTTCAGACGCAATATTAGATCTATATAATTTAACTAAAAAGAATATTGAAATAAGTAAAGAAGCAGTCCATCTTACAATTCAATCACATTTGAACTTAAGCTTGTCAAAGAAAAAAGATGTAATTGACTCTGAAATTCAATTAAGAACGCCAAAAAAAATTATTAGACCAAGAGGCACCAACCAACAATCATATATAAAAAATATCAATAAGTTTGAAATAAATTTTGGTATTGGCGATGCAGGTACAGGTAAAACATATTTAGCAGTGGCTGCTGCTGTTGAAGCCCTTTTAAATGAAAAAGTTCAAAAAATAATTCTAATCAGACCAGCAGTTGAGGCAGGAGAAAAACTTGGTTTCTTGCCAGGCGATCTTTCACAAAAAGTAGACCCTTACCTTAGGCCTTTATATGATGGTTTATATGAAATGCTTGGTGCAGAAAGGACAACCAAGTTAATTGAAAAAGAAGTTATTGAAGTTGCACCCCTTGCTTACTTGCGCGGAAGAACCCTAAATAATGCATTTATTATTATGGATGAAAGTCAAAATACTACAGTTGAGCAGATGAAAATGGTTTTAACTCGAATCGGGTATGGTTCACAAGCAGTTATAAACGGCGATTTAACTCAAATAGATCTGCCAAAACATATAACTTCAGGCTTAGACCATGTTATTCATGTTTTAAAGGATATAAGCGGCATTGGAATAGTAGAGTTTTCTTCTCATGATGTTATACGACACCCTTTAGTTAGAAAAATAATCGATGCTTATAAAAAATTTGAATCTAATATAAATAGGTGAGCTTAATAATTACATTAGATAAGGGTATCTCAATAGAGCCAGATCTTCGTGATAGGCTTCAAAGCATTGTATCTTTGATATTGAATGATGAAGGATTGGCTGACAAAAAAATCAACCTTAGAATAGTAAACAATAAAGAAATGAAAAAACTAAATCATCAATTTAGAAATAAGAACAGTGCAACTAACGTTCTTTCTTTTCAAAACGATGATATATCATCAATACATACCAAAAATATTGGCGATATTGCAATAAGCTTAGAGTATGTAGAAAGAGAGGCCAAAGAAGAAGGAAAATTTTTTGAAGATCATATGATTCACATGTTGGCCCATGGTGTATATCATATAATAGGATATGATCATGAAAATGATGAGATGGCAGCGATCATGGAAAACAAAGAAATAAATATTTTAAATAAAATTAACATTAATAACCCGTACTAGATGAATCAAAAGTTAGAAAACGAAGACAACCACCCTCCTTCGGGACTCATATCAAAAATTAAAAAATTCTTTAGAAACCCTTTTTTTATAAAGACTCAGTCTGTTTTAGAGGTTACAGATTTTCTTAAAGATGCAGTTGATTTAAATATCATTGATAAAGAGGCCGAATCCATAGCAAACAAGGCTATAAGATTAGGAAATACAACAGTAAAAGAAATTATGGTCCCAAAAGTTGATATGGTTACTTTTGGCATAGATGATGAAATAAATGTAATTCTTGAAAAAATAATAGAATCTGGACATTCAAGATACCCTATATTAGGTAGCGAAAGAGACGAGGTAAGTGGAATATTACTTGCAAAGGATATGTTACCAAAGATTTATGAGGGTAATAATAACTTTAGCCTATCTGATATGTTAAGAGAGCCTAATGTGGTGCCTGAAACTAAAAAAGCTGACTCATTGTTAGAGGAATTCAAAAAAGACCGCTCTCATATGGCTGTTGTAATAGATGAGTATGGAACTATTTCAGGATTAGTAACTATTGAGGATATTTTAGAAGAGCTTGTGGGTGAAATAGAGGATGAGCATGATGTTGATGAAGAAGAAATCATTAAAATTTCCGATAAAAAGTTTTATGCTGATGCAAAAGTTGAAATAGAAGAGTTCACCGAGTTTTTTAATCTTGATATTGACCCTCTGGCAATTGATGCTGAAACATTGGGAGGTTTCATTATTAGTAAATTAGGAGTACTCCCAAAAGTTGGCGATAAGGTCAAAATAGAAGACCTAACCATAAAGGTAATTGATGCTGATGATAGAAAAATTGAAAAGGTTCAAATAACAAAAAATCAATGAAGTTCAAGCAATACTTAATTCCATTTATTTTTGGTTTTATTGGAATTTTTGCTTTTTCACCCTTCTCTATTAAGCCCCTAATAATACTATCCTATGCATACCTTATTAAAGAGATAGTTTATAAAGAAAATAGCTCTTTAAAAAAAATAATATTCTGGTCATTTGGTCATTGGGGATTTGGGATGTCATGGTTAATAGTGAGTGTTTACTATTATGGAGAAACCAATATAGTATTGTCTTTAATTATTTTTCTTTTATTAATCATAATTCTTACAGCTGTTTTTAGCATGCCATTATCACTTTTAAGGTATAGGTTATTCAGCAAAAATAATTTATCTCCGTATATAGAATTGACATACATATCAAGCATTTTTATTCTTAGTGAATTATCAAGATATTATTTATTAAATGGTGTTCCTTGGCTAATACCTGGAAGTGTATTTTTAGATACCCACATTCAATATATTTACACTATATTAGGAGTTGCTGGGGGCTCCATTTTGATCTATATGATTGCAAGCCTAATGGCTTTGTGCTGGGTAACCAATAAAAATATTTCTTACTTAATTTTTTTAGGCTCATTGCTTTTATTTATTCCGGCAACTATGGAAAAAATTGGAGATAAAAGAGATATTTATGTTTCTATAATTCAACCCTCTTCTGATCCTTTTTTAAAATATCAGGATGGTTATAAATATGTAATTGAAAAAAATATATTAGAACTAATAGACAGATCATCTCCTAAATCAGAAATAATAGTAATGCCTGAGGCAGAATTACCATATTCAATGCAAAGTAAAGATTTTAATAATTTTAAAAATAACCTAGATACATCCAATAAAGAGTTTATTTCAGGAGTATGGAATTATGATGATGGACACTTATACAATTCTATAATTAACTTAAACACAGGCAAAAACTACAATAAAATGCATTTAGTGCCATTTGGTGAATATATTCCATTTATAGCCTCATTAAGAGGCATTATTAGCTTTTTTGATATGCCTATGTCAAATGTAAAGCATGGCAATAAAAATCAGCAAAACATAGCTGTATTCAATGATAGATCTTTAAATTTTGCTCCTTTAATATGTTTTGATATTGCATTCGGAGAAACAGTAAGAAAAAGCAACAAAAGTTCAGATTTTATTATCAATGTAAGTAATGATACATGGTTTGGAAATTCTATCGGCCCATATCATCACCTAGATATAACAAGAATTCGAGCAATTGAAAATAATAAATGGATTATAAGATCAACCAATGATGGTTTTTCAGCCATCATTACCAATAATGGAACAATTGTTGATAAATTAGATAAGGGAATAACAGGTGTTATCAATAATGGTATTAATATAAAGAAAGAAAGAAGCATTTATAATATTTATGGATATTCTATTCCATATTTATTTTCAATTTTAATAGTACTCATATCAGCTATAATATTTAAATGTCGAAAAACTCATATATAGTTTTATTTTTACTATTTTCATTTCAAGTATCATCAAACGATATATCTATTGAAATTGATATATCTGAGCAAAGACTTTATTTAATTCAAAACAACAGCATTCAATCCTCATATCCAGTATCTACATCAAAATATGGAGAGGGAAGTATTGAAAACTCATTTAAAACCCCTCTTGGTCGTCATCTAGTCAAAGAGAAAATTGGTGAAGGGGCTTCAATTAATACAATTTTTAAATCTCGAATAAATACCAGAAGATCTGCACAAATTATAGAAGAATATGAGGATTCAGATGATGATTTTGTTACTTCAAGGATAATGTGGCTTGATGGGCAGGAAGAGGGCGTAAATAAGGGTGGAATAGTTGATTCTTACAACAGATATATTTATATTCATGGTACTCATGAAGAAGGTCTAATTGGGTCCAAGGCATCTCATGGTTGCATAAGAATGTTTAATACAGATGCTATTGAGTTGTTTAACAGAGTTAAAATTGGGACAAAAGTTCTTATTAAGACCTAATGTCCCATTCTGAGATATTTTTTAGAAATTACCAGCTACTGACGACATTGCAAAATTAAGCTTTTCTTTTCTTTCCTCTCCTGAGGGCGCTTCACTAAACTTTTCACCATTTTTAGCTAGTTTTACAAGCAATTCACTTGGCTTATATGCATTATTTCCCGTAATTTCATGATATTTCTTTAATTTTTCAACAACAACGTCCAATCCCATAGCATTTGCATGATGCATAGGACCGCCTCTCCATATGGGGAAACCATAGCCATTTATATAAACTACGTCAATATCAGCCGCTCTTTGTGCAACACCTTCAGAAAGAATATCAGCACCCTCATTTATAAGAGCTAAAATACATCGATCTATGATTTCTTTGTCAGATATGTCTCTTCTAGTAAATCCATTTTCTGATGATATTTTTTCATAGATTGCTTCATTCTCTGGAGCTGGATTTGGAGCTCTCGAACCTTCGTTATAATTGTAATAACCTTTACCATTTTTTTGACCAAACCTGTCATTATCACAGAGATGATCTCCTATCTTTGCGTGGAGAGGTGACTCAGCGCCGCTGAGTTTTCTTGCTCTCCATCCAAGATCTAGACCAACAAGATCCATCATCCTAAATGGACCCATATTCAAACCAAACGATTCAATAGCTTGATCTATTTGATGGGGAAGGGCGCCTTCAAGGAGGAGCATATTTGCTTGAGCAGTATAGTTAAATAGCATTCTGTTACCTATAAATCCTGGAGCATTTAAAGATACAACAGCAGCCTTTTTAATCTTCTTACTTATATTCATTACAGTTGCTAATGTTTCGTGCGATGTTTGTTCGCCTCTAACAACCTCTAGCAATCTCATAATGTTTGCTGGACTAAAAAAGTGAGTACCTACTACCTTGTTAGGTCTTTTCGTTACTGATGCTATAGCATCAACATCTAAGCCAGACGTATTACTTGCTAGAATAGCATTATCCTGCACATGTTCATCCAGGCTTTTAAAAATTTCTAATTTTAAATCTAGATTTTCATAAACAGCCTCAATAGCTATGTCAACATCATGTAGATCTTTATAATCTAAACTCGAAGTAATCAAGCCAAAAACCATGTCTTTTTGCTCAAGTGTCATTCTGCCTCTGCCAACCATAAAATCATAATTTTTTTCTATAACAGAAAGACCTCTTTTAAGATTATCTGCATCTTGATCAATAATATGAACAGGAATACCAGCATTAGCAAAACACATTGCTATTCCTCCACCCATGGTTCCAGAACCAATAATTCCTGCTTTTTTAATATCCATTACAGGCGTATCTTTTGGCATGTCAGAAATTTTTGAAGCACTTCTCTCACCAAAAAATATATGAATCATTGCTTCTCTTTGCGGATGCAATAAGCACTCGATAAATAATTCACCTTCTTTCTTTATTCCTTCATCAAAATCATCAAGGTTTATTGCTGCTTCAACACACTTTATTATTTGACCAGGTGCAAATTGCCCTTTTCTTGATTTGGCTGCAAGCGCTTGAGCTTCAACTAATGCATTTTCTGATCCTCTAGCTTCAATTATCTTCTCATTTATATCTCTAACCATCGGATGTTTTATGTCTTCTGCTGCTTTTTCTTTCGCAAAAGCTATTGAGTCTTCAACAACATTTTCTGATAAAAGGTCTACAATGCCCATATCTAAAGCTTTCTTAGCAGGGATATGACTTCCTGTGATCATCATTTTTAATGCCTCAGATGGTCCAACAAGCCTAGGAAGCCTTTGAGTACCGCCACCGCCAGGTAAAAGACCAAGATTTACTTCTGGAAGACCAACAAAAGCTGTGTTTGAAGCAATTCTATAGTTGCAACATAATGCAGTTTCAAGGCCACCACCAAGAGTAATGCCGTTAATAGCGGCCACAAGAGGTTTTTTACAGTATTCAAGACTCTTAAATACTTCATTTAGGGTATGACCAGATGGATTTCCACCAAATTCAGAAATATCTGCACCAGCAATAAAAGCTCTACCTTTTCCTGTTAGAACAACCCCAACAACACTCTCATCTGCTTCAGCTTTAGCAATACCTTCATAAAGACCGTTCCTGACGCCCTCACTCAATGGATTAACAGGTGGATTATCAACTGTTAAAAGCGCGACGCTGTCAACGACTTCGTAGTGAACTGTTCCTTTCAATTTATACTCCGTAAAAAATTTAGATATGCATTATACATAAAAAATACCCTTATTTATGAACGATTAATTGCTCACACATAGCACATTTATTAAACAATTAAATTAATTTATAAAAAGTATTGATAATATAATATAAGTATATATAATAGTACAAGTCAGCACTCCTCTCCCCCTATTAGATTTGCTGACACTCTGGAATCATATGGAGGGCTCTGTCCCTCCATTTTTATTAGGTTTTTTTAAAAATGAGTAAATATAAAGAATTATTTGAAACTTTCATACTGGTCAGTGTATTTATAGTATCTGTTCTAGCCATCGGCCCATTAGCTTAAATTAGACACAAGCTTTATACTTTTAAGTAATGAAAAAACTATTACTATCTATTGTCTGTATTGCTGCATGTAATCATGCTTTTGCATGTTCAGATTTACTTAATACTGAAATGCGAATACTTGATTCAGCTCAGACTCAAAATTTATGTGAATATGATGGAAAGACGTTGCTTGTTGTAAATGTAGCTAGTAGATGTGGTTATACCTATCAATATGCTAGTCTCCAGAAATTATATGAAACTTATAAAGAAAATGATTTTGTTGTATTGGGAGTTCCATCCAGAGACTTTTTTCAAGAATATTCCAATGAAAGTGATGTTGCCGAATTCTGTTCAACAGAATATGGAGTAGACTTTCCCATGTTTTCGACTGTAAAAGTTCGCGGAAAAAAAGCACACCCATTTTATAAAAAATTAAAAGAGGAATCTGGAGTAGAACCAACTTGGAATTTCAATAAATATCTTATTTCTAAAAATGGAAAAGTGATTTCCACTTTTAAATCAGGGGTTAAGCCTGATTCCAAAGAGCTTATTTCTGCAATTGAAAAAATTCTTTAAATTTATTTAGATACCAAAACAGTTTTGGGCTTATTAAATGCAAAGATTCCATTATCCACAACTCCTGGAATATTATTTAATAAAACCTCAACAGCTTCCGGGTTAGAAATATCTAAATCTTGTATGTCCAGAATATGATTTCCTTGATCTGTAATAAAACCCGCCCTATAGATTGGCGTACCTCCCATTGAAACAATTCTTCGAGCAACAAGACTCCTACTTTCAGGTATAACTTCAACAGGAAGAGGAAAGGCCCCAAGTTTTGTTACTAACTTTGAGTCATCAACTATACAGACAAATTCATTGGATGCTGATGCAACAATTTTTTCTCTAGTATGCGCACCTCCACCACCCTTTATTAATTCATTGTCTGGCGAAACCTCATCGGCACCATCAATATAAAATTCAACATCTATAACGTCATTTAAATTAAAAACATCAATGCCTTTTTCATTAAGTAAATTTGATGAGGCTTCTGAGCTTGAAACAGCCCCAGCAAAAAGATTCCTGTAATTACCCAGTTCCTCAATAAAAAAATTGACAGTAGAGCCAGTACCTATGCCTAAAATCATTTCAGGATGTAGTTTATCTTTTATATAATCAATGGCTTGTTTTGCAACATTTATCTTTGAGCTACTCATATCTGTATAATACAAGAAAATAACAATAGATAATTATCTTGAGATTAAAAATAAAAAAAACTGGGTCTTTTAAAAACTCGATAAAATATATTAAGTTAATTGAAAATGCGTCTGTATATGATGTAGCAGTAAATACGCCTATAACATTTGCACCAAATCTTTCTGCAAAAGAAAAAAATAAAATATATTTAAAAAGAGAAGATCTTCAACCTATTTTTTCTTTTAAAAATAGAGGTGCTTACAACAAAATAGTTAATTTATCCTCCGATCAACAAAAAAAAGGTGTTATAGCGGCATCTGCAGGAAATCATGCTCAGGGTGTTGCAAGCGCATGTAAAAAACTAAAAATTAATTGCACTATTGTAATGCCAATTACAACCCCAGAAATTAAAATTAAAGACGTAAAGAGGTTTGGAGCAAAAATAATACAATATGGCGATGATGTTAATTCAGCTCTCGAAAAAGCTAAATCAATATCTAAGAAGAGGCAGCTAGCCTTTGTTCACCCATTTGATGATCCATACACAATTGCTGGCCAAGGAACAATCGGAAAAGAAATCCTTGAAGATAATAACAACTTTGATGCTATATTTGTTCCAGTTGGGGGAGGTGGTATTCTAGCTGGAATTTCATCATGGATTGCTCAACATGACAAGAAAGTAAAAATTATTGGGGTTGAGGTAGAAGATTCTGCTTGTTTTACAGAAGCCATAAAGGCAAATAAAAGGATAAAACTCAAAGAAGTAGGACTTTTTGCAGATGGAGTGGCGGTTGCTCAAGTTGGAAAATATAATTTTGATATCTTAAAAGAGTGTGTTGATGAGGTTATAACTGTGAGCGTTGACGAGGTATGTGCTGCAGTTAAAGATATATTTGAAGATACTAGAGTTTTATCAGAGCCAGCAGGAGCTCTCGCATTGGCTGGACTCAAAATATATTCAAAAAAAACAAAAGGCAAAAACTTATTAGCTATAAGCAGCGGAGCAAATGTTAATTTTCAGAGATTAAATTTTATTGTTGAAAGATCTGAGCTTGGCGAAAAAAGAGAAAAAATACTCAGCATAAAAATACCCGAGCAACCTGGAAGCTTCTTAAATTTATCTAGAATATTTGGCAGCTCACAAATAAGCGAATTTAATTATAGGAAATCAGATTTAGATGAAGCATATGTTCTTGTTGGAGTAAGAACTAAAACTGATAAATCTTTTCAGGCTCTTAAAAATAAATTAACGAAATCTGGATTCATTTACAAAGATTTAACAAAAAATGAAATCTCTAATGATCATCTAAGACATATGGTGGGAGGAAGAATTAATCAAAAAGATCACAACGAAAGAATTTTTAGAGGCGAATTTCCTGAGAAGCCAGGGGCTCTTTTATCGTTCCTAGAAAAATTTGGTAGTGATTGGAATATATCATTATTTCATTATAGAAATCTTGGATCCGCATTTGGGAAGATTTTAATTGGTATAGAAGACAATAACTCAAATAAGACACATCTAATAAAACATTTAAAAAAATCAGGAACGATATTTACAGAAGAAACTACAAATAAAGCCTATAAAGATTTTTTAAAATAATTAATACTTTAATCTAAATTTTATTGAAAAGACTTCATCAGAAGGATTTTCCCAAGGTTTTTCAAAAATATCTGATTTTGATAAATTATCGTCCTCTTCATAAATTGAACCACCTTTTGAATAGACAAGATATAGGTATGATAGTGAAGCAAATTCGTATTTATATCTTATTTGAAAAGAGGCAATACCCTGGGTAAAAGGTTTAATTAAATCATCATGTTCAAACAAATAACCACTTTGGTTAGAAATTAGACTTTTTGGATTATCAGCTTGAAGAGCAACGAATTGACTTTTTACTCTAATCTCATGCTTATTTCCATTAAACCAATTTAAATCTATTGATACGGTGTCTTGTTCAGAGTCATACAAACCAAATTTATTTTCTTCAGTCCATATAAGCCACTCATTTTCTTTTCGAACTCTATACTGTAAATTTATCTTAAGATTGTCATTTGGGAAATATGATCCTGCTATTTTATAAAACTCTCTTTTATAGCCTTTTGAATCCCATGTATTATATTTATCGCCTTTCTCAAAACTAATTCTCCAATCATAGGTCCAAAATTTATAATTAATTGCTTCAAAATCTAGAGTTATATTTTTTTTCTTTTTAATTTTTACAAAAGGGAAATCAGAATTTTTTCTAGTTATTGTTGTATTTTTCCCTGATGTTTTAATTCCAAAATCAAACTTAAGTTTTGACGTATCTTTAAAGATAATTTCATTTTTGTTATCAAATCTTATAGGGTTAGAATTTCCATTTGTATCTGAATCATAATTAAAGTCTACGCCCATATCAATTTGATTTATTGGTGACAGCCTAGCGAAGTCAATTTTTTTTAGTCCTCCGCCAAGACCAAAATGAATCCAATCAGCCCTTCTAAGATAGCCAAAATCGTTTAACTGAAAATTTTTATCAAAATATAGAATACTTCCTGATAGGTATGAAAAATTTGATGGTTGATAGTTGAATTGGGATCTATATCCAAATTTTGAGTCATTATTTTTTTCTGAAAAAAGAAGGTCTGTAAAGTAAGTCAATTGATCCGATTTCACGTTTACATAGTCAATTACATTAACAGTTGCAGTAGAGTTATTAAAACTATCATCAACATGAGTCAACATATATCCAAGTGTTTTGCTGCCAAGATTTGTTCGTGATCTAATAGCATAAAAATTTCTTCCAACAGAGAAGGATTCATCATTTTCTCTTGCTGTAAAGAAACCCAATTCTGTCTTTCCAGTTTTTTGTGAGTACCTCAAGGCATAATCTATGTCTGAATAATTCTTTTTTGCGCGTTCACATTCATTACTATTGTTTTCTTGATCGCATTCATAGCTGGGAGCAGAGCCAATTCTTCTGGTATTCATCACCGAATAACGATCATAATTATTGATATTGAACAGAGATTGATTTTCATTGAAAAAAGCTCTTTTCTCTGTATAAAAAGTTTCTTGAGCAGAGAAATTTATTACAACATCATCACTTTCAGCCTGACCAAAGTCTGGATTAAATGTAGCATTAATTTGTTTACCAGTTCCTGAGTTATAGAAAATTTCTGCACCTACTTTATTATCATCAAATTTAGTAATAGAGTTTTGGTTGGATGAAATATACGGAAATAGATTTAATTTTGATTTTGTATAGTTATCAATCTCTAGAGAACTTAATTTTTCAAAATATTCAGGCCTGCTTGCCATGGAGCCTGAGCTGCTAATCCATATCTGTTCTTTAGCGTTATATCTTAATGCTGAATATTTTATTATTCTTTTTGAGCCTGAAGGCTGACTCATTAAAACCAAATCCCATGGTAGATAAAATTCTGATGTCCAATATCCATCATATTTTTTTGTTTTTGCTACCCAGTCACCATCCCAATCTGTTTTAAAATCACCAGATTTAAGTTTAATAGCATCAAAAAGAGAATCTCCCAATGTCACAGCTAATATATATGCCTTATTTCCACCACCATCAAAGTCAATATTTATAGAATTTTTATCACTAAGAGAGGTCATCTCATCTCTTAGTGTTTTTTTGGATAGCATTGATGAATTACTTTGCTTGTTAAAAAAACCAACATATATACCATCTTGATTTGAGAAAATATAAGCAATCGTATCGTCTTTTGTTTCTTTTAAATTAAATGGAGAGGTTTGAAAGAACTTATTTACTGAAAATGCATTAGTCCATTCAGGCTCGTCTAAAACACCATCAATAATAATTGATTCTCCAAATGTCTTTGCAGAAGAAATAAATAATATTACTAATAAAAGGAGCTTTCTTATCATGTACAAGTATTGTATATATCAGCTATACGAAAGTATACGAGACTCTGTGGCAACAAGATCATATTTAAGATCATGAGGTTCAGAAATTTTTTTATCTAGTATTTGATAGTCATATCCTAGACCAATAATAGTAGTTTTTCTCTCGTGCTTTTTAAAATTTGATAGAGCTCTATCGAAATAACCGCCACCGTATCCTATTCTACAACCATCTGCATCAACGCCAACAAAAGGTATGAACATGACATCAAACAAATGAGGATCTAAGTAATGCGTGTTATCAAGCTCTGGTATTCCGAATTTATTTTTAGTTAAAGTAGCTCCATTTGTACATAAATTAAATCTCAATTGATTTCTAGGAAATATTTTTGGCATATAAATATCATGCGAGTATTTGTTCAATTCACTTTTTATTAGCTCCAAAGTAACCTCTTTTTTATAGGGAAAATAAAGTAATACATTTTTCTTTTTTGAAAGGTCAAAACTATTTAGTATATTGTTTTGAATTTTGTTGTTGAGTTTAGCGGCTTCTTTACTAGAAAGAATGTGCCCCTGCTCAAGAAGTGATTTTCGAATTTTATTTTTCACCATAAACTGTGCCGAGGCTAACAAACCAAATCACCGCCATGTGTTTTACCTGAACCGAAAGGTCAGGTGGTGAATTTCATATCAAATCAGGCTTCCCTGTAAAGGTACTGCTCAACAATGATAGTGGAATATCACCTATTTAATTGTATCGGTTCAAATTTAACAACACATTAGCGAATGAACCAGAATGTCATAAAAGTATAGGATATAAATTTGTTAAGTGAAAGACTATTTATCTAATACTAAGTCAATTTTTTTAATAATACATGAAAGATCAATATCAGAATTTGAATGAGTGACATCAGGGCTGGATAGCAGTTTATTTGCTAGGGTTAAACCTGCAATTATCAACGCATTATTTTTATCACTAATTGAATCCAGCTCTGTATTTAAGAGATTAGCAGCCTCAATTAATTGATCTTTTTCCTCAGGAGGGCATGCCAAAGTAAGGTCTCTTCCAAATATTCTTAAAGAAAGCGTATCCATTTCACTCATTATTTTTCTCTTTATTTAATTTTTTTTCTAAGGCAGATATTTCTTTTGTAAGAAGAATCTTATTCTTCTTCCAGTCTCTTTCTCTTTGAACGTAGGAGTCAATTATTCCCCTCTGCTCTTCAAATCGTTTTATAAGAAGATCTATTCTTTGTTCCAAGTCTTCAAGAGATGAATAATTTTTTTCTGTCATGTTGTAAGTTTAATTGCACATCAATGAATTGGAAAGTTTGTTATATAAAAGAGTAAAATAAACCATGGATAACAATATATATAAAAAAAGACGTGAATCGCTAAAAAAGCACTTGCCTGAGAATTGTGCCTTAATCTTACCTGGAGCAGACCTACAGTATAGGAATTCGGATTCCTCTTATGCGCTAAGGCAGGAAAGTAGTTTCTATTATTTTTCTGGTTTTTGTGAACCTTCTTCTCTTATGATTATTATAAATAAAGGTAAAGAAGTTAAATCAATTGCATTTGTACCCCCTAAAGATAAATTAAAAGAAATATGGGATGGTTATAGGGCAGGACCTATAGGTGCTATAGAGGATTATCTTTTTGATCAAGCTTTTGAAAATAACAAGATTGATGAGCTAATGCCTGAATTACTTAATGGGGTTAAGAAAGTTTTTTACCCAATTGGTAAGAAAAGTGGGTTTGATCAGAAAGTAATTGATTGGACTTGCGCAGCCAACTCAAAAGACAGGCATTCACAATCTATTGATATTATGGATGGATCTTCTATGGTGGGCAATATGAGGCTCATTAAAGATGATCACGAAATAGAAATCATGAAACGCGGATGTGAGATTTCAGCAGAAGCTTATATAGAAGTCATGAAGTCAATAAAACCTGGTGATAATGAGCAGTTAATAGAAAATCAATTTTTATATGAATTTGGTAAAAAGGGCGGTCGTTTTCCAGCATACACCCCAATAGTTGCTGGGGGTGAGAATGCGTGCGTTCTCCATTATATTGAAAATAATAAAGAGCTTGACGGGTCTGATCTTATACTGGTTGATGCTGGATGTGAATATAAGATGTATGCCTCAGATATTACTAGAACATTTCCAGTCAGTGGCAAATTCTCAGATGAACAGTTGGCTATATATAAAGTAGTTTTAGCTGCAAATCAGGCAGCAATAGACGCTGTTAAACCTGGCAATAGCGTTATGGAGCCTCAAGTAATATCAGAAAAAGTAATTACCAAGGGATTGGTAGAGCTTGGAATCTTATCCGGAGATCCTGAAGAGCTTCATAAAGATGGAGCTTTTAAAGATTTTTATATGCACAAGATTGGTCATTGGCTTGGTCTTGATGTTCATGATGTTGGTGATTATATGGAAGATGGCGATTACATGAAATTCAAGCCTGGAATGATTACTACAATTGAACCTGGTATATATATAAGTAGTTCAATGGATGTAGATAAGAAATGGAAAGGAATAGGCATTAGAATTGAGGACGACATTCTTGTCACAACTTCTGGGAATATTAATTTAACCTCTAAAGTCCCATCAAACCCTGAAGAAATCGAAGCTCTAATGAGATAAACATATGAATGTTCCTGTTGCTATTTCGGGGGGTGGAATTATTGGGAACTATATTTCTTTGAGACTTAAAAGAAATAATATTGATTCTCTAATAATAGAAAAATCTGATTACATGCCCGATATGTCTGAAGGAATCAGGACTCTGACTCTCAACAATCATTCAATGTCATTATTAAAAGCAGAAGGCATTGACATAGAATCAGCCCCAATTAATGAAATCAATGCTCTGGATGGAGAGGGGACTGGTAAAATACAATTCCTGGCTGATGATATAAATGAAAGCTATCTATCTCATGTTGTTATGTTTAATGATCTAAAAAATAGACTTACTGAATTATGCAAAGATAAAACTTTATTTAATAATGAAATCAATTCTATTCAAAAATTTAACTCAGAGGACACAAGTGAAGCTATTCTTGGAGATGGAGATTCTCTCCATGCACAAATAATAGCTGGGTGCGATGGAAGAAATTCAAATATTGCCAAGATCACAGGGCTACCAAATGAATATTATGAATATAAGCAGACAGCTATTACTTTTATTGGACATGTTACAAATAATGACAATAGCCTAATTGCTCACCAGGCTTTTTCAGAGAAAGGAATTTTTGCTTTAATGCCAATGCCAAACAAAGGTTCAAAAAAGAATAGACACACTATTGTTTGGTCTATTGATAACTCTATACTTCAAAATATATCTCCAACGGAGTATGTAAAAAATAATCTATCTTTTTTTGAATCAAAGTTGAATATAAAAATAGAAGTAAATTCAGAGATTTTAAATTTTAAGTTATCCAATCATCATTTTAAGAATTACATTAAAGACTCGGTTGTTCTTATTGGTGATGCAGCTCATTCTATTCACCCTTTAGCCGGACAAGGTATTAATCTTGGCCTTGCTGATGCTGATATTTTCTGTGAAGAACTTATTGATGCTTACAACAAAGGATTCAAAATAAATAATAAAGCCATTTTAAAAAAATACGAAATAAGAAGAAAGGGTATGAATTTGTTAATGCTTAAGTCTATGGACTTTTTTGTAGATTTTTTTAGTAGCAAAAACCTTTACATAATACTCTTAAGGAATTTTGGATTAAACTCAGTAAACAAGACAAAATTTTTAAAAGCGTTCTTCATGAGGCACGCTTCTGGATTAAATAAATTTTAGTTAAACTTTTTGACCTTTGGCTCTAAGTTCTTTGAGTACAACGCTTATACCTTTTTTATCAATGATACGCATGCCTTTAGCAGACACTTTTAAATTGACAAATCTATTTTCTGATTCAACCCAGAATTTGTGTGTATGCAGGTTGGGAAAGAACTTTCTTTTAGTTCTATTTTTGGCATGAGAAACATTATTCCCAGACTGTGGTATCTTACCTGTTACTTGACATATTTTACTCATAGAACCGCGATTTTATAGAACACTGAAGCACTTAGCAACTATTATGAAACAAATTTTTTTATTAAGACATGCCAAGTCTGATTGGAGCACTATGGGGCAGAAGGATTTTGATAGGCCTCTTGCAAAAAGAGGCGTAAGTGATGCGCTGCTAATAGCACAATATATTCAAGATATGGGTTATTCGATCGATATGGTTTTTTGCAGTACCGCTCAAAGAACTAAAGAGACTTTTGATTTGTGTGCAGACAGCTTTAATTTTAAAATTGAAAAAGCTACTTATTTAGAAGAATTATATTTCGGGACAGTTGATACTTTAGTTGATTTAATTAAAAGCCTGAATGAAAAATTTTCTTCAGTATTAGTTGTTGGGCACAATCCCACTATGCAATTTTTTTTAGAAGAATTAACGGGCAAAACTTTAAATAACTTTTCAACATGCGGGTTAGCACAAATTTGCACAGAAAATTCATGGAAAGACTTACCATTAAAAAATTGTGAGTTAAAATCTTTTATTAAGCCAAAGGATCTAAAATTTTGAAAGACATTAAAATAAAAATTATAAACCCTTTAATGGGTAACTCCATTCCATTGCCAGAATATGAAACTGATGGCTCAGCAGGTTTAGATTTAAGGGCTTGTCTTGAAGAAAAATCAATTCTTGAGGCTGGAATGTCACAATTAATTCCAATTGGTTTTGCAATGTATCTAGAAGATCCAACCCTTGCAGCTTTAGTTGTTCCAAGATCAGGTCTTGGTTCTAAACATGGAATTGTTTTGGGTAATTTAGTCGGATTAATTGATTCTGATTATCAGGGAGAGTTAATGGTTCCAGCTTGGAATAGATCTGAAAAAGATTTTGAAATTAATCCTGGAGACAGAATAGCACAAATGATTATTGTGCCAGTTGTCCAAGCTAGATTTAATATAGTAGATAGTTTTGAAGAAACTTTGAGAGGTGATAAGGGTTTTGGAAGCTCTGGTATAAATTGATTAATTTATTTTTTCTTACCAAATCTTTCTTCAAATTTCTGTACTCTTCCACCTGTATCAATAATCTTTTGCTTACCAGTATAAAAAGGATGAGACGCAGATGATATATCAAGAGGGTAGTATGGATAGGTTTTACCATCTTCCCACTCTTTTGTTTGAGTTGTTTCTAATGTTGAGCGAATGAGAAAAAACTTCTCCGCACTAGCATCATGGAATAAAACTTCTCTGTATTCGGGATGTATATCTTTTTTCATAATAAAATCAAAATTTGGATGAGAACTATAACAAAAAACAACTTCTTTACAAACAAAAAATGAATATTTTTTACTATGAAATAGCAGTTTCACTACCTTTAAGGCAATGTTTTACATATAAATCAGTAATAAAAATCAAAAAAGGGTTGCGAGTATCAGTACCTTTTGGCAAAAGAAAAGTTATTGGGGTGGTTATAAAAAAAATTAACAATCCTGAAATATTAAATAAAAACGGTGTTATAAAAAGTATTATTTCTGTGTTGGATGAATATTCTATTTTTGATAGCTCAATATTTAATACCATTTTATGGGCCTCAGACTATTACCATCATCCTATAGGCGAAGTATTTCATTCCTTTATTCCAACTGAGCTAAGAAAAATTAATGATAAGTGTATAGCTCCTTTGGAATTAGATACCAATCCAGATATTTTAGTAAACGAAGATGATAAAAGATTTAACCTAACTAAAGACCAGGACAAGGCGGTTAAGAAACTATCAAATGCAACCGGATTTAATCCATCGTTGCTTTATGGCGTAACAGGGTCTGGCAAAACAGAGGTTTACTTACAACTCACAGAAAAGTTTATCAAGGAGGGTAAATCAGTTCTTATCCTTGTCCCAGAAATTAATCTAACGCCTCAATTATTGTTTAGATTTGAATCAAGATTTAAAGGCGAAATAGGTTTATATCATTCAAAACAAACTCCATTAAAAAGACTTAAGATTTGGCTTAAAGCCAAGTTTGGAGACATAAGAATAGTCATAGGTACCAGATCATCAGTCTTAATGCCTATAAAAAATATAGGTCTTATTATTATTGATGAAGAACATGATCAATCATTTAGACAGTCAGAGGGCTTTAAGTTTTCAGCTAGAGATATTGCTATTAAAAGAGCTCAGGAAGAAAAAATACCAATTATTCTTGGCTCAGCCACCCCATCTCTTCAAACTATAAGGTTGGTGAAAGAAAATAAATTTAATCAAGTAGATATTTTAAGTAGAGTTGATGGAAGAAAGCCTCCCAAACTTATTGTTATGGATATAAACAATACCCCTCTAATTGGAGGAGTTGCAATTGAAACATTAAGTGCGATTGAATCAGTTATTAAAAAAGGCGAGCAAGTACTTATTTTTATAAACAGAAGAGGTTTTGCTCCTCTGTATCAATGCGGATCATGCGGATGGGTAGCTGATTGTAACTCTTGCGACTCTAATCTTGTATACCACCATTCTAGACAGAGACTGATATGCCACAGATGTGAATCCGCTTATGCAGTCAATAAATCATGCCCCGTATGTGAATCCGAAGATTTTTATCTTCATGGGTCTGGCACGGAAAGGGTTGAAGAGGTATTACAAAGCAGCTTTTCAAAGACGCCAATAATAAGAGTTGATCATGACACAACTAAAAAAGTTGGGTCGATACAAGCCATAATTGAAAAAATTCATTCTTCAGATTCAGCAATACTTGTCGGCACTCAAATGTTAGCCAAAGGTCATGATTTTCCAAAAGTAACACTAAGTGTAATATTAAACGCAGATAATGGTCTTGTTAGCCCAGAAATAAATGCCTTGGAAAAGCTCTCTCAGTTATTAATTCAGGTTTCAGGAAGGGCAGGTAGAAATAATAATCTCGCTAAAGTTATTATACAAACCAGATATCCTGAGGATATTAATCTGAACAAAATTAAGACTGGTGATTATATGAATTTCGCAAACCAGTGCCTTACAACTAATGCCAAATTGAATCTTCCCCCATACTCAACTATTTGTCTTTTAAGATGCTCTTCACCAACACAGATCAGCAACAATATATTTCTTGAAAGAGCACTTTCTATTTTATCAAACAGGAAAGAAATTAATCTAATTGGACCACTGCCTTCTTTAATTTCGAAGTCTAAGGGAAACTATAGACACCATTTGTACATTCAGACCTCTTCAAAACCTTATCTAAACAAAGTCTTAAAGTACTTAACTCATGAATTTCAAAAATGGCCAGAAACAAAAAAAATAAAATGGTCTTTTGATATAGATCCGATAGATATAAATTAAATATAAATCTTTATAATTTGTCCAGGATGTATGGGTTTATTATTTAACTTGTTATTTTCATTTATAGATTCTACTGAGACACCAAATCTAATTGCTATTTCAGACAACACGTCACCTTTTTGGATTTTATATGATAAGAATTCTTTATTATTTTCAATAATGGTGCCATTTATAGGATTTTCTAAAAAATAATTATGTAGTCCTAAAAAAATAGATCTTGCAATCATTCTTCTTCCAGGCTTCCCCTTAAGTCTATCAGCATCTTCGGGGTTTGTAATAAATCCTGACTCAACAAGAACTGATGGTATATCAATAGATTTAAGAACTCGAAAATCTGCAAACTCAACATCTTTTTTATGAATTTTGGTGTAAGGGTCTCTTTTTAGCTGGTCTAAAATTTTTGTTCCCAGTTTTTTGCTTTTGCTTATCTTATCTTTATAAATATCTGGATAGAGCTCTTTTGCCAAATCTTCATTAAAATCACTTGGCTTTAAATTTTTTATATCTGCTTGAATTCTTTTTCTTTGTTTTTCTGATAGATTTCTAGCTACCGTACTAGAAGCCTCCTCAGACCATATAAAAACAGAGGCACCTTTCACAGATGATAGTCTAAAGCCATCAGCATGAATTGAAATCAAAATATCAGCTCCTAGTTTTCGTGCATTTTGATATCTATCATTAAGACCAATAGTCTCATCTCCACTTCTTATCATAACTGGTTGATATCCATGAGTGTTTCTAAGGGTTCTTTCAAGCTCCTTAGCAATAAGAAGAGTTACATCTTTTTCAAGTATATTATTTGGACCAACAGCGCCAGGATATTTGCCTCCGTGCCCAGCATCTATTGCAACAACAATATCTCTAGTATTTATTTCAAGGTTTTTATCTTTTTTTAGTTTCAGACTAACCAATACACCGTCACTTATTTGTTCTTGGGTTGGTTTCCACCAATGCACTGAATCATATAAATCAATAATTATTATTGTTTTATTTTCTTCCTTTGAGGCTCTTATTTTTTTAATAGGGTAGTTGTATATCTCATTTATTGGATTTTCAATAGTTGATTGATTAACCTCATAAACCAACCTTGAAGGGTTTTGAAGATTGTATGAATTAATGTATGAAACTTTGTCTAATTTAAATTCAATATTTATTATCTCGTCTTTTGTTTCTTTTATTCCCTTGAAGACCAACTCATTAGATTGAGCCGATAAAGATAATAGCAATAACAAAAAAAACTTATTCATAACTCTTTAACCAGTTAGAAAATAAATGTGATCCTGTCTCAATTTTTATTTTGCGTCCTTTATTTAAATGAATGAAAGTAATCTTTAGATCGTATGGTCTTATGTGCCGAAGCCTTTCTGGCCACTCTATAAGAATAATTTTCTTAGAATCAATCTCTCTATCTAAATTAAATATATCTATATCCTGAGCTTCATTTGTTCTATACAGATCTATATGTAAAAAGAAATAGTCACCAAGGTCATATTCTTCACATAAAGTATAAGTAGGGCTTTTTACCAAATCCTTCCATCCAAAGCTTCTAATGATAGATCTAGATAAAAATGTTTTGCCTGTACCAAGGTCTCCCTCTAAATGTATTTCTATTGATGAGATTTCAGCAGCTTTTAGTTCTTTTGCAATATCTTTACCAAGCCTATTAGTATCTTCATCATTTTGTAAGACTAACTCTTTCATTTATTTAGTATTTTTCTAATTAGAGGTATCAATGCAGATGCATTTAACCCAATTTCACCAATATCTTCAACAAAGTTTTCACCAGCTTTCGCATGAGCAGCAACCCCTAACAAACAGGATTCTTTTAAAGATAATCTTTGTGCTAGTAAAGCGCATATAACTCCTGCTAAAACATCTCCTGTACCGCCAGTAGCTAGCTCAGGACCTCCATTTTTGCATAAAAATGTTCTATTTTCGTCTTTAATATGTACTAGTGTATTGTAACCTTTGAGAACCACTGCAGCAGCATCATATTTCTTAGCAATTGCTATAATACATTCTTCTCTATTTTGTTGAATTTCATCTGTTGAGATGTTCAGCAAGGCACCAGCCTCACCAGGATGAGGGGTTAAAATTAATTCTTTTTTATTGCACACTTGTTTTTCTAACAAATTCAAGGCTCCAGCATCGACAATTAAAACGCCATTAAAATTAAGAGCAATATATCGACACATCTCTCTAGACCAATCATCATCTTTTAAACCCGGTCCAATTAAGCCTATGTCAAAATTTCCTGCAATATCTATGTGATTTTCTGCCCCAATAGCCATTACCTCTGGATTTCTTTCAAGAGATGCCTGAACATTTGAACTATGGGTAAAGAGATTAACCAGACCAGATCCGCAAAAAAGACTTGCCTCCGAAGCAAGAATTCCAGCACCACCCATACCTTTTGAACCAGCAATGATAGCAACCCTGCCATACAAACCTTTATGAGAATGAGTTTGTCTTTTTGGCAAGACGATGTCTAGGCTATCAAAACTAAAATTTTCTACCATAAGATTATTTCTTAATATAATATCCCAGCCTATCGGAGTGGAAAGATCCCATATAAATTTTATCGCTCATTGGAATTGCTATTGTTGGAAGCCCAAAGACAGTTTTACTAAAAGAGTATTCATTTTTTAGCTTAAATGAATTTTTATCAATCTCATAGATTGAAAAGGGAAGAGAACAGGCCTTTCTTTCAATACAGTCTCCAGCATCACCAGGTTGGAAATCAAGAGAAGTAAACCATGCTGAGTTTTCAATTAAAAAAATATTATCAGGCGATTGAACAAAATAACTATTAATCTTTTTATTAATTGAAAGATCAAACTTTACAATTTTATCGCCCTGGTTATAACTTACAAATAACATATTAGATGACCTATCCAAGGTAATCCCATTTGGACCGCTACCCTCTGAACCGTCTACTTTTTCAAACAAACCATTTGACCATTTAACAATATGCCCAGAATTTCTTTTTAATAATGATGTAATTAGCCACTCTTCCATCGTTATATCTCTAGAATACATATGCGATGCAAAGAAACCGCCATCGCTTTTGAGAGCAATGTCATTAAGATAATATTGATCTGGAACGTTGATACAGCCGCGCCATACCAATTCCCACCCCTTGGTATCGCCAGATAAGATTAGCTCAAACATTTCTATAGATTCACTGGGATAATGATTAATCACGGCAAACTGAAAACGACCATCTTCCCTCTCCATTAAATCTATGCCATGAGGTCCAAAGGCTTTGTTTGAAGAATTACTACACAAAGAATCTCCCCATATATTTTTTTCAAAGGTTATCTTAGGAGATATTTTTTTATTATCTGCGATTCTAAGCAAGGCAAAACCGCCAGATTTTGTTTCTTGGTAAGGACTAATACCGCCAAATTCTGACATTAACAAGAATTTTTGATCGGGTGTAACTACAATATCTTCTGGATTTGAAAAATTACAAACAACGCTAATAGAGTTATCAGACTTACAATCACTAATATCTTTTTGCTCCCCAATATAGTCGGTAGAGACTATAAAAAAACTTAGAAAAATTAATATTAGTGATATTGAGAAAGTAAATTTATAGTAATGATTCAAATATACAGGCAATATTCTTTTTATTGATTCAAGGTAGAAAATTACAACCAACCCTCTCAAACATAAAAGAAAGCCTAGGATCACTGTAATAAAAGTCCATAATCTTTCTGACCAATCATCATATTGAATAAAGAAAATTACTAACGCTGAACCAATAAGGAATGTTATAGAACCCAAAATATTTAAGCTTTTTGCTTCCTGGACTTTTTCGCAGATATAAATCATGAGAGGTTTAACCCATATTAGAACTGAAAGGGACAAGAAAAAGAAAAAATAGAAATAGTTCATAAATAAAAGATTTAGAATAAACGCTCTTTAATTATATTAACTATTTCAAGAGGCTTGTCCAATGGAACATGATGGGCAGCTCCATCAACCTCAATAAAGTCCATTGTGTCTGAGTAGATTGATTTAATATTTGTAAGAAAGTCGCCTGAGGTTAACAAGCTATTTTGTCCATGAACAAATAATGCAGGACAACTAAAAGAAAACTTATAACCAAATAATCTTTCAAGACTTGTAAACATTA
>Ga0206129_10000220_pt1 | contig 97495 bp, 92 predicted proteins | sample Helgoland_Spring_8_FD_148616 | JGI IMG/M metagenome (GOLD analysis project Ga0206129, IMG submission 148616) | Pelagic subsurface seawater microbial communities from Kabeltonne, Helgoland, North Sea - Helgoland_Spring_Bloom_20160502_2 | ecosystem: Environmental > Aquatic > Marine > Epipelagic ... | reverse complement strand
AATCTTCATCGGGTGTAGTGACCTATACAGGTAGCACAGATGCCCTTAAAGTCATGGTAGATGAAGGCCGTAGCATGCAATTAGGTGTGCCTGGGTCCGATGTGTTTGGCACGGTAGTGCATCAAAACCAAAGCACGGGTACCACTAGCCGTATTGAGCTATTTTCGACTTTAAGCGCCATGCATGAGGCCCTTGTAACTAATGATAGCGATGGCATTCGCAGTGGCTTAGACAAAGTGACTAGTGTGCATGAACATATTATTACTCAGCAATCTAATATTGGTTCGCGTATGCAGCGCATAGAAACCTTAACTCATGCCGTAGAGGACCGGGATTATACCTACAAAATCCTACAGTCTAATATGGAAGATTTGGATTATGTAGAAGCCGCATCACGCTTAAAAACGCAATCTCTGGCCCTACAAGCCGGTCAACAAACATTCACTCAATTAAGTGAATTAAGCTTATTTAAATATATCCGTTAAGCGGAAAAAACCGCCCACAACGAGGGGCACAAGAAGGGAGTATTAAAAATGGCTATGGTCATAAATACAAATACTGCGTCTCTAACAACGCAGAGGCATCTATCCAGTTCACGGGGTGAAATGGAAGTTGCAATGGAGCGCATGTCTTCTGGAAGCCGAGTTAATTCGTCTATGGATGATGCCGCAGGCTTAGCCATTGGCAATCGCATGACTTCTCAAGTGGAAGGCTTAAATCAAGCCGTGCGCAATGCCAATGATGGCATATCCCTTGCCCAAACGGCTGAGGGTGCGCTAGGTTCAAGTCAAAATATATTACAACGTATGCGGGTATTAGCCGTTCAAGCGGCCAACGATACCTATTCATCGGTGGATAGAAAAGCGATTAACAATGAAATCGTACAGCTTAAAGAAGAGCTCAATCGTGGTGTCAATCAGGCCTCATTTAATGGCAATAAAATATTAAATGGCACCAATGCAAGCTTTACCTTTCAGGTTGGCCATATGAGTGGCGACAATGTAGTGGTTACCCTGGGTGACATGAGAGGAAGCATGATTGGTACCCAAAGTTGGGACCCCAAGGCAAGTACTACAACACCACCAACCGTAGCTGCGGTAACAGGTGTTGCTGGAACTGCAGCCACAGGCACAGTGACTATTTCTGGAGCTGCAATTAAGGCTACAGACACAATGACCATGACAGTGGGCGCAGCTACTTTAGCTCATACGTTTACCACTAGTGGCCTGACTCTCACACAAAACGCCGATGAGTACGTGGCAGCTTGGAACGCGAGTACTGATGCTAATGTATCCCTTTTTACAGCTAGTAATACAGCTGGAGCGATCACTATAACCCAAGATATTCCAACCGTAGGTGCTCTCACAGTTTCAGGTTCTGTGGCACGGGTGGGTGGCAGTAGTGATATTGCGGTAGCTGTAGCTGCTGCTGCGGGAGCGACCGGTGTAGCCGCGATTGCTGAGCAAGAAAGCTATGACTACAGTGCAATTACTTTGGTTGTAGGTGATCGAGTGAGTCTGACCACGGGCGGTAAGACGTACACGCAAGAATTTACCACAAACCAAGCCACCACCTTGAGCGCTTTAGGTGCCTTAGTGGTTAATGGGGATGCGAGTTATGTTAGCAAAACCGTGGATGCCAATGGCAAGCTAGTATTTACTGGTCGTGGACCAGAAGCAACCACTGCCTTGGGCGGCAGTGCTATGGGCGCGGCGACCACTGCAGTGCAATCTTCAAGCGTTTCTGAGGCCAATAGTGTGGATGACATCATAGTGACCGATACGGCCAGTGCTAAAGCAGCACTAGCAGTGATTGATAGTGCACTAGACATGATGTCTGACTTCCGGGCGATGCTGGGTGCAGCATCCAACCGTATGTTTATTACTGTGGATAACCTGATGAGCATGTCAGAAAACACAGGGGCAGCCCGGTCACGCATCATAGATGCGGACTTTGCTGCTGAGTCAGCCAGTTTAGCCAAAAGCCAAGTGTTACAAAAAGCAGGCACTGCGATGTTGTCTCAGGCTAATGCTTCAACACAAGACATCTTGAGCTTGTTAAAGTAGGTTAACTGACCTGAACAGAAACTAAAGGGTTGAATCTGCGAGCTAGGGTTAATGCCTAGCTACTAGCTAAACTCGACCCGCCCCTTTCTTGAAGTACCCCATTACCCCTAGCTACTAGCGCTAGGGGATTTTTTCTGTGTGTGCTAATTAGAAAAGGCCCGCAGCATTAGTATTAATGCTCTTAGTTAAAATAGCTGTGTTATTTATTATTTAGAAAGCAAAGTTTAAAAATAAAGGTTAAAAGCAATTAAAAGCAAAGTTTAAACCTTCAAACCCCGCAAGAACTCAGCAAACTCTTCACCAATATCTTCGTGTCTTAGGGCATGCTCCACATATGCCATGGCTAAGCCCAACTTATCACCACAATCAAACGTGCGATCAGCAATATGATAGGCCTCAATAGCACCACCTGCCGTTAAATAGGCAGCAATGGCATCAGTGAGTTGAATTTCATTACCCACCCCAGGCAAGGTGGCCGCCAACTGCTTCCACACATTTCTGTGCAACACATAACGCCCAGTAATGGCTAAATTACTAGGTGCGTCCGCTAAGGTAGGTTTTTCAACTAAAGCTTGAATGCGCGAAAACTGGCCACTGGTCAAGCCATTACCATTGACATCCACTACACCAAAACTAGACACCTGCTCCTCAGGCACCGGGTTAACCATAATCTGACAGGCCGCATTTTCATGAAAACGCTGCACCATAGCCGCTAAGTTATCTTGGGCAGGGTTAGAGTTAAGGTTATCAATTAACACATCGGGCAACACCACCACGAAATCATCATCACCGATTACCGGTTTAGCGCTTAAAATGGCATGGCCCAAGCCTAAGGCCTTACCTTGGCGAATGTGCATGATGTTCACTCCAGGTGGCGTTATCGAGCGCACTTCATCCAATAATTGCCGCTTTACCCGTGTTTCTAGGGTGGACTCCAACTCAAACTGAGTATCAAAATGATTCTCAATGGAGTTTTTACTGCCATGGGTCACTAATACAATGTCCTTAATACCCGCCGCCGCAATTTCATTCACAATGTACTGAATCATGGGCTTGTCCACAATGGGCAGCATTTCCTTCGGAATGGCCTTAGTGGCGGGTAACATGCGGGTACCCAAACCCGCTACAGGTATAATCGCTTTCATAATTCCCTTATAGCGCATACGCTATTATTGTCTTTTAAATCGTATGGTTTAAACAGCGCTATCTTTAACCAACGAGCACAGTTTAAAACCTTCCCATGCCCATAAACCTATATTAGACATATTCAAACCAGAGTTTAACCACTACAATGATCCCTGCCAACATAAATAGATGCCCAACCCAAAAGAGCCCATGAGCCAATTCTTTCAAATTCACCCAGAATCTCCTCAACCCCGCCTAATAAAACAAGCCGCAGAAATTATTCAAAACGGCGGCGTAGTGGTGTACCCCACAGATTGCACCTACGCCATCGCTTGTCACTTAGGTGACAAAAAAGCCGTAGATCGTATTAAGCAAATCCGCCAACTCGACGACAAACACCACCTCACCCTAGTGTGTGAAGACCTAAGTCAAATCGCCACCTATGCCAAAGTGGATAACGAAGCCTATCGCATACTTAAATCCCACACCCCAGGCGCCTACACCTTTATTTTAAAGGCCAGTAAAGAAGTACCAAAAAAACTCCTCCACCCCAAAAAGAAAACCATTGGTCTGCGAGTGCCAGACAACGCCATTGCCTTAGCGCTGCTAAAAGAGTTAGGTGAACCCATGCTCAGCAGCTCGTTAATCCTGCCTAATGAAGACCTACCTTTAACTGATCCTGACGACATTAGGGCCACCTTAGAACAAAGCTTAGACTTGATCATAGATGGGGGCTACTGCGGTATGGAAGTCACATCATTAGTGAGCCTAGTGGACGGTGAAGTTGAAGTACTACGCCAAGGCATGGGTGATACTGCGGCATTCCAGTGAGCCCAGCGTCTAAGTTTCCCAATTACCATAAATCTCAAATGCTGCCCTTAACCAGTGTTTAATGCTTTAGGACTGATAGATAATGCCGCTAACTAAAAAACATTAATTTTGAATGTTGTATCTGTGGTCGAGTTATTCTAAGTGAAAACTTAGATCATCTTATTTACTGATCGATAAATCATCTTTAAGTGCTATTCGCCTTGAGTATTGGTGAGCTAGTGTTTACAGATACAGGTTTTGCAAAAAATTGTGAAATAGAGTATTTTTTTTGGGTATAAATACCTACATACATTGGTGATTAGATCTAAGGATAATTACGAGTAAGTTAGGTGCAATTAATCGCTAATTTAAGAAAAATTCTTAGAAGCTTCAATATATACTTACATCCATGGAAAAAGGTTTTCAAAACAGAGCCCTAACAAAAGTAGGATGGTGAGTATTTATGTCTATCAAAGTGGAGCTTCGGCAAGCCAATCTAATTACATTGGTCAGTGCAATTTTGACCATTAAAGTGCGATTCGCTAAGGTGAAGGAAGCATGAGTACCTCTAATTGGTTACTGTTACAAGTGAAGCCTCGCCAAGAAATGCGTGCCTTAGAAAACCTAGAGCGCCAGCAGGGCGAGTGCTATTGCCCATTAATTCAGGTTGAAAAACTGAGTCGTGGCAAGCGCATTCAGTTAGAAGAAGCCCTGTTCCCAGGGTATTTTTTCATCAACTTTGATCCAGAAAAAAGTAACTTGACCTACACAGCCATCCGCTCTAGTCGTGGCGTAAGTAAAATTGTAAGATTTGGCGAGGAACCGGCCAAGGTGTCAGAATCCCTGATTTTACAAATCAAAGACTGTGAGAAAGTTAACTTACCACTTTTGAACGTTCCAAACTTGCCTCAAAAAGGTGACACAGTTAACATCTTAGAAGGTCCATTTAAAGGTTTGCAGGCTGTTTATAGTCAAATGGATGGGCAACAAAGGTCCATTGTATTAATTAATTTGCTGCACCAGCAAGCACCGACTTCACTATCCAATTCCCAAATTCAAAAAACCGCCTAGTTTGCTTTGGAAGTGATTCCACTGCGAGTTTTGTGTTAATATTTCGTCAGCTCTTAGCAGTTGAACGCTGTTTTTGCAAATGCCATAAGTAACCGGGTAGGGCGGTAGCGTATTTGCTGATCGCGTTTTTTTGTTTGCACCTTATTACTTTTGCCGCTTCTTATTCGGTTCTCACCCAGAACACAGTTGGATAATGCCCACAGAGATCCATCTTAAGATACTCAAACACATCGAGGCTAACCCGCGCGTATCTCAGCAACAACTGGCCCTAGAGTTAGGTGTGAGCGTTGGAAAAATCAACTACTGTGTGCAGGCATTAATCACCAAGGGTTGGGTAAAGGCAGGTAATTTTAAGTGCAGCGCCAATAAAATGAGTTACCTTTATTTATTAACCCCTGCAGGCATTGACGAAAAAACCAGATTAACAGCCAGCTTTTTAAAGCGAAAAACTGCTGATTATGAAATAATTACCCAAGAAATAGAACACCTTAAACGCGACGCTCAATAAATTTTAACCATAGGATTGCGGCCTAGTCATGCCCATTCAAAATCTAACCTTAGAGTGATCACATGAAAAAATATCAAATCTATGGCGTAGGCGCCGCTCTAGTCGATACTGAAGTTGTGGTGACTAACGAATTTTTAAGCACCCATAAAATTGACAAAGGCATCATGACTTTAGTAGATGAAGAGCGGCAGTTTGAATTGTTAGCGGCGCTGGACTCGCATCACGTTAAACGAAGTTGTGGCGGTTCAGCATGCAACACCATCGTGGCGGCAAGCTGCTGCGGTTCATCCGGATTCTAATCTGCTAAAGTGGCTGCAGATGACGATGGGCGATTCTTTATCGAAGACCTGTAGGCCACAGGCGTCAATTTTTCTAATGTACCTGCCAGTGCGAGCGCTAGCGCCAGTATAACTGGCAAGTGCTTAGTAATGATCACCGATGATGCAGAACGTACCATGAATACCTTTTTAGGTGCTAACCTAGAACTGACAACTAATGAGATTGATGAGGCCAGTCTGATCAAATCTCAATGGTTATACTTAGAAGGTTATTTAGTGACCGATGAGTCTAGAACGGATTTAGTGGTCAAGGCCATGGAGCTTGCCAAAGCCAACCAAGTAAAAACCTCGCTTAGCCTGTCAGATCCATTTGTGCTTCAAGTGTTTGGAGATAATCTGCGCAAGGTCATTGGCAATGGTATAGATTTGTTGTTTTGCAATTCAGACGAAGCAAGAAGTTTTGCTAAGACCCACAGCACCGAAGCCGCAGCTGAGCAACTAAAAAAATACGATAAGACCTTTGTTATTACCCGTGGTGCCGGTGGTTCACTGTCTTACGACGGTACAAACATATTTCAAACTGCTGGCGTTTCGGCCAACGCAGTCGATACCAATGGTGCAGGCGATATGTTTGTGGGTGCGTTTTTGTATGCAATTAACGCAGATCACAACTACGCGTGGGCCGCTAGATTTGCCAACGCAGCCCCAGCTAGAGTCGTTAGTCAGTTCGGCCCACGAATCGAAGCGGTTGAATATGAACAATTGAAATATCAGTTTTGTATTTAATTAAACAAATTTTAACTTAAGGTTTTTCCATGAAAATCGTCATTCTTACTGGAGATGAAATACGGCACGAGTACTTTAGAAAAAAAGTGGCAGCATGTTCTGGAATTAACGTGTTGGTTTCCTATTGCGAAGGTGCTGAACAAAGTTTGGCAAACCAAACTGACCAAAACCAAAAATCAAGCATTTTACAAACGCGCCATGTTAATGCGCGCTCACAGTCAGAGCAGGATTTTTTTGGAGATACAATACTTTCAATTTCTGATTTCTCAAATCCTAAAAAAATAAAAAAAGGTGACATTAATGCACTTTCTGTCGTTGCTGAAATTATGTCGTATCAACCTGATTTAATAATCTGCTACGGATCCTCCTTAATTAAATCAATGCTTCTCAAAAAGTTTATGGGACGCTTTTTAAATGTGCACCTAGGACTTTCGCCCTATTACCGTGGCAGTGGCACTAATGTATGGCCCTTGGTTGACAGACAACCTCAAATGGTGGGGGCAACTTTTATGCACATAGATGCTGGCATAGATACTGGGAGAATTATTCATCAAATAAGAGCTGCTCTAATGCTGGGCGACAGCCCTCACACGATCGGTAATAGGCTGATAAAAAATATGACTGAGATGTATTGCAAAATCATCTTAGCGTTCGATAATCTCACCGAGGAAATTCAGCCTGACGATCTAGGAAAACTATACTTACAAAAAGACTTTGATGCTCAATCTTGTTCAACTTTGTATAAAAACTTTAGAGATGGGATGGTATCTGACTATCTTGATGAAAAAGATACGAACAGTTGGCCGTATATTGTTACCAACACTGGTCTGAAGTGAGTTCATGAAAGCGATTATGTATCATTATGTGAATGAGTATGATGACTCCTACCCCAACTTTAGGTTTCTTGACATACTTAACTTCCGTAAGCAATTAGACTTTTTTGAAGAACAGTTTGGTTTTGTAACGCGGGAAGAGTGGCTATTATTCGTCCAGACTGGAGCAATGCCAGATAAACCTGGAAAGGTTGTCTTGACCTTTGATGATGCGTTGAAGTGCCACTACAATTATGTTTTTCCTGAACTTTTAAAAAGGGGATTGTGGGGCATATTTTATATTCCAACCCTTCCGTATCTTGAGATTAAGATCCTAGATGTTCATAAAATCCACCTACTGTGTGGAGCATTTGACGGGGAGCTTTTGCTGGACCTAGCCCTTAGGTTAATAAATACAGATATGGTGCCGGCTACTAAAATAAATGAATTTAAAAAACAGACCTATCATGATCAGAAAAATTATATAGGGGTCACAGAGTTCAAAAAGATGTTGAACTATTATATTGATTACAATGTTCGAACAACCATAATAAATCAAATCGCTTCTGACATAGGGTATGAGTTTCCTAGTGAAAGTATATACATACCACGGAGCTTGTTAACAGAAATGCACAATAAAGGAATGATTCTTGGTTCTCACTCGCATTCACATAAAGTGATGAGTAAGTTAGGCCTTGAAGAGCAATTCAAAGAGTTGAAAACGTCGTTATCTTTTGTGGGTGATATAACATCAACAAATATTAGTACATACTGCCACCCCTACGGAGGGTTTCATTCGTTTAATAATGATACTGTTCGCTTATTAGAACAGCTTAATGTGATGTATTCGTTCAATGTGGAGGCTCGGGATATCTTGGCCTCTGATTTTAAGTTAGCTAAAAACTTTTTACCAAGGTACGACTGTAATTTATTTAAATATGGCAATGTTTCTTAGAGCTATTTGTATTAACCTAATTTGTTAGGATATTTAAAAAGACCACCACATTATATCGAGCAAAACTATATCATCGTATTATAGCTTTTATAGGTTCGATGGCTGCTTTAACATCATGTTAGATAACTCTTCTAACACAACACGCTAATTAATTTAGGACCTAGCTGCATGAGTCAATCGTTATTTGGATTACCTGAAAAGATAGAATACTGTGAAATATGCGTTATCAGTAACCAGCGACCCTCTTCTAGCGTGGAGATGACGTCAGATGGGACACAAAAAATTGGGATTGGAATTATTGATGGTGTTTGTTCAGCCTGCCGTTACAATCACAAAAAACAAAATATTATAAACTGGGACGAGCGCTCAGAAGCTTTTTATAAGCTGCTGGAACCCTATAGATCCAGAGATGGGAGTTATGATGTGCTAGTGCCTAGTAGTGGGGGAAAAGATAGCAGCTATACTGCACATTTGTTGAAATATAAATATGACATGAATCCATTAGCTGTGACTTGGGCTCCAAATATGTTTACGGATATTGGGTTCGAAAATTTCAATAATTTGACGCGCATCGGTGGAATCGATAGTAACTTGTATACGCCTAATGGTCGACTGCATAGCTATCTTACTAGGTCGGCTTTTTTAAACCTCTGTCACCCATTTCAGCCATTTATTCATGGGCAAAAAGTGATAGGGCCGAAAATGGCTCATAAGTTAGGTATAAAATTAGTTGTTTATGGCGAAAATCAAGCTGAATATGGCAACCCTATGGATCAAAATCTTTCTCCAATCATGGATCCAGATTTTTTCGTGTCTGATGACCCCCTATCAATGAAATTTGGTGGAGTTTCAATTGCAGAAATTATTGAGACTACGAATTTTAGCCTTAAAGATTTTCAAGCTTATATACCAATTAATTCAAGCCAATTAAAGCAATCTGGTATTAAAATGACATACCTTGGTTATTTCGAAAAATGGGACCCTCAAAGTGTGTATTACTACGTCTGTGAAAATACAGGTTTCAATCCCGCACCTGAAAGGTCAGAGGGCACATACTCAAGGTATACTGAGATAGATGATAAAATTGTCCCTTTTCACTTCTACACGACCTTTATAAAATTTGGGATTGGAAGGGCTACCTATGATGCATGCCAGGAAATTAGAAACGGGCACCTAGATCGTGATGAAGCTATTGCTCTCGTGCGGAAATTTGATGGAGAATTTCCACAAAAGTGGTACCAAGAGTTTTTAAATTACATTGAAATTAATGAAGAAACGTTTGCCAAAACTATAGATAAGAACCGTTCTCGGCATATTTGGACTAAGTCCTCGGATGGATATGATCTAACGGTACAAATTTAGTATGAGGAAAATCATCCGGCTAGATGTTAAGCGTGATTATGTAGTTAAGGGACAAAAATTCGAAGGGTATAAAAAAATTGGCCTTGTTGATGAAATCTCAAAGCAACTGATTAACACGCCATTAACTGAAATGTTTTATTATGACTTAGTTGCAACCTTATTTGGTCGAAATAGTGTGCTTAGTCAACTAGAGAAGCTATTGAAAGAAAATTTCATCCCCGTTACGGTTGGAGGTGGGCTGGATAGCCTCAAAAAAATTGAAGAGTGTTTTGAGTTAGGTGTAGATCGGGTCGCAATAAACTCTGCAACTTTTTCCGATCCAGGATTATTAAAGCATGTATCTCGTTACTATGGCTGTCAGGCGGCAATATCGCATATTGAGGCAAAAAAAATAGGTGGGCAATGGTGTGCTATGTTTTCCTCAGGTCGTGAAATTGGTAGTAAAAATTTAGTCGATCATATTAAACTAGTTCAGGATTTAGGTGCTGGAGAAATTATTTTATCATCAGTTGACACGGATGGAATGATGAATGGATTCCCAATAGAAATGCTTGAGTTAATTGGTCCACATGTCTTCTCCCCGACTATTATTTCAGGAGGGCTCTCTAGCTTTAGGCTTGCTCCAAATTTAGATGTTTTTGGCTTTATTGATGGCATTGCAATATCTAAAGCAATTTTACTAGATGAGACTTTAGAATGATTGGTATTATTGAGACTAAATTTTGTAACCGTAACGCATATCGTAATGTGTTTAACTATTTGAATCTGCGATATGAATTCATCTCAGAACCTAAAAGTGTGCCTAAAACTATTGACCGTTTTCTTATTCCAGGAGTGTCCAGCTTCGAGGGTATAGCAAGCAGTCTAAAATCTAGCGGTTTGGATGATTTTTTAAAACAAAAGCACGCTTATGGAAACCTAATAGTTGGGACGTGCGCAGGCATGCAAATATTTTTTAAAACATCTGAAGAGAGTCCAAAAGATGAAGGTCTTGACCTAATTAAAGGATCTGTTAAAAAGTTTGAAACGACGGATGGTATAAATTTAAATGTTGGTTGGAAAAGTACTGAGAGTGGAGAGTTTTATTTTGCCCATAGTTATTACTGCAGCATTGCAGAGGGAGTGGATGATATTGAATACTCAACCTTTAAAGGGCAAAAATTCACCGCAAGCTTTCGTAAAAATAATTTAGTTGGTATGCAGTTTCATCCAGAAAAAAGTGGTGAAATGGGGTTGAATATGATTAAGCGTTTTATCACTTCCTAACTATTTAAAAGATTTATCGGTAGACTTGTGATTAAAAAATTATTTTTTTGACAGTTATTGAGTGTATATTTAGTCGGCAATAAAGAGTGATTGTTGGGAAGATTTATCGTTTTGTAATTCGGAAGAAGCAACAGCTCTTGCCACTGCCCAAAACATAGAAGATCCATAAGAGGAACTAAAAAACTATGTTAACGCCTTTGTTATCACAAGTGGATCTAGTGCTTCATTATCATACTTTGGCACAGATTGAATACACACTCTAGGTGTTGTCGTAAATGCAGGCCGAGACTATAATTTGCAACCGAGTTTGCCAATGAAGCAGTATCAATACTGGTCAGTCTATTCGGCCCAAGAATATAAGCGGCTGAATATGACCAAATTAAACCACAATTTGGAACTTAAGTAACAAAGCTATAATACAACCAACCTTAAATTTTCCTCAAGTTATAACCTATATTTTTTAATGTTGAGACCATGAAAGAAAATAATCAAAAGCCATCAATCTGTATCGCTGAGAGACTCATTGGAAATGATTACAATCCCCTTGTAATTGCAGAACTTGGGATTAATCATAAAGGGTGTCTGTTGACAGCCCTTGAAATGGTAGATGCCGCCCATCTATCAGGCGCTGAAATGATCAAGCATCAAACTCATATTGTTGAAGACGAAATGAGCGATAAGGCAAAGAATGTCATACCAGGAAACACAAATGTTTCAATATATGACATCATAGAAAGCTGCGCTTTAAATGAAGAAGATGAGATTCAATTAAAAAATTATGTTGAATCTAAAGGGATGATATTTATATCAACACCTTTTTCACGGGCTGCTGCAGATAGGCTTGAAAAAATGGGTGTATGTGCTTATAAAATTGGGTCTGGTGAGTGTAATAATCATCCCTTGATTGAGCATATTGCTGCATTTGGAAAGCCCATGATTGTAAGTACTGGAATGAATGACATCGCTTCAGTCAGAACTACAGTTGATATACTTGAAAAAAATGACATCCAATATGCACTTTTACACACCACTAACTTATATCCGACGCCCTCACACCTGGTCCGTTTTGGGGCAATGCAAGAATTACAAAAAGAATTTCCTCAATCGGTCATTGGTTTATCAGACCATACTATTTCAAACTTAGCTTGCTTTGGTGCTGTGGCGTTAGGGGCCTCGATCCTTGAGAGACACTTTACTGACTCAATGGTGAGGGATGGGCCTGATATTGTGAATTCAATGGACCCTCAAGCCTTAACTGAGTTAATCAATGGCAGTATAGAGCTAGCTAAAATGCGGGGAGGAAAAAAAGAAGCTGCAAAAGAAGAACAAGTCACGATCGACTTTGCGTTTGCAACAGTGGTGACCATTAAGCCGATCAAGCGAGGAGAAAGGCTAACTAAGGAAAATATTTGGGTCAAGAGACCTGGTACTGGTGAGATTAGTGCGTCGCAATATAAAAAAATTTTAGGCAGAGTATCCATCAAAGATATCCTATTAGATGAACACCTATCATGGAGTGACCTAGATGAATGAACTACTACAAATGATAGGTCGTAACCAAGAGTTATTCACAAGGGATATATCAAAATACGAAACGAGATTATCTGAGGAAGTTTCCAAGTCATCTTTTTTAGTGTTAGGTGGTGCTGGCTCAATTGGACAAGCTGTAGTGAAAGAAATTTTCTCCAGAAAGCCATTAAAGCTTCACGTTGTAGATATTAGTGAAAACAACATGGTAGAGCTAGTTAGAGACATTCGAAGTAGTATGGGCTATCTAAAAGGTGACTTTAAGACGTTTTCAATAGACATAGGGAGTGTCGAGTATGATGCATTTATTGAAAGTGATGGACAATATGACTATGTTTTAAACTTATCAGCTTTAAAACACGTAAGGAGTGAAAAGGATAGGTTTACATTGATGCGAATGATTGATGTCAATGTATTCAATACTGATAAAACAATTAAACAATCCATAAAAAAAGGGACGAAAAAGTACTTCTGTGTTAGTACAGATAAAGCAACCAATCCTGTGAATATGATGGGTGGAAGTAAGAAAATAATGGAGATGTTTTTAATGAGGCGTTCATTAGATATTAAAATATCGACGGCGCGCTTTGCAAATGTGGCATTTTCAGATGGTTCCCTATTGCATGGGTTTAATCAAAGGGTTGAAAAACAACAACCTCTGGTTGCTCCTAATGATGTAAAACGATACTTTATAACGCCAAAAGAAAGTGGGGAGTTATGCTTAATGTCGTGTATTTTTGGAAATAATAGAGATATTTTTTTCCCAAAACTGAGTGAAGAGTTGCATCTAATTTCATTTTCGGATATTGCAACTAGATATATAAGCAATAAGGGCTATGAAACTTATTTGTGTAAAAATGAGGATGAGGCAAGAGCGTCTTCATTGAAGTTAATCTCTGAAAAAAAATGGCCCTGTTTATTCTCAGTGAGTGATACGACAGGAGAAAAAAATGCTGAAGAATTTTATACAACTGACGAAGACCTCGATATGAGAAGATTTGTTAACCTAGGCGTAATCAAAAATGAAGCTGTGTTTGATGATCAGTTGTTAAACGAATTTGAGAATATTGTTACAGACCTAAAGTCTAGCTTAAATTGGGATAAAAAGGATTTGCTAAAGTGTTTTTCGAAATTGATACCTAATTTCCAACATAAAGAGTTTAATAAAAATCTTGAAGATAAAATGTAAATGAAAATATTAACTTTAGTAGAGCGAAGGGCTGATTACAGTCGAATGAGGGCCATTTTAAAAGAACTATATAAAGACTCTTTTTTTGAAGTTTATTTGGTTGTTACTGGGGCGTGTTTGTTAGATATTCATGGCAAGGATATCGACTACATCAAGGATGATGGTTTCGCTGTTAATGCAGAAATCCCCATGTTTAACCAAGGAGAAAGAAATACGAATTCTTCTATGGTTAGAGCATTAGCTAAAGTATTGAACAGCATAGTTGATAAAATTGAAGAATTTAAACCAGACTTAGTTCTAACTGGGTTTGACATTGGTGCTAATTTGGCAGCTACTATTGCGGCAGCACACATGAATATCCCAGTGGCCCATATTCAAGGTGGTGAAGTCACTGGTACTATTGATGAAAGTATTAGACATGCAATGAGCAAGTTTTCCCATATTCACTTCCCTGCAACTGAAGATTCTAAAAATAGACTTGTAAGGATGGGCGAAAATCCTGACTATATATTTAATGTTGGTTGTCCATCAATTGACACGATTTTGCAAACTCCAATGATTGACAAAAAAGTTTTAGAAAAAAAATTCAATATAGACTTCTCAAAGCCTGTAATTTTGATCATTCAGCATCCTGTGACAACTGAAAGCATGGATTCAAAAACGCAAATATTAAATACAATCAGTGCTGTAAAGGATCTTGGCGTCCAAGCCCTCATTGCCTTGCCCAATAATGACGCAGGTTCATCAGAAATTATTGATGAAATTAAAAGTTCTGGACTTAATTGGTATCCTAGTTTGTCAACTGAGGAATTTGTAAATATTTATAGAAATATCTGGGCTATTGTCGGGAATTCAAGTTCGGGCATTCATGAGTCCTCTACATTTGGAATCCCTGCTGTAAATATTGGGACTCGACAGCAGGGTAGGGAGAGAGCGTTAAATGTTTTAGACGTAGGCTATAGTAAGGAAGAGATAAAAAAGGGTATACAAAAATCATTGTTCAATATCGACTATCGGGACAGTGTAAAAGGTATCGATAATCCATATGGTGATGGGTCATCTTCGAAGCGTATTGTAACGTTGTTAAAAACTATTAATTTGGATGGGGTAATTCAAAAGCGATTCTATGAGTAGCGTCCTTGTTTTAGGTTCAAATGGGATGCTAGGAAGATCTCTTGTTAAACACTGCGCACTCCATGGTCTTGAAGTTGGAGCGCTAAGTCGAAACTATGGCGAAAATAGCGAGGGTATTAAGGCCTATGCTGTTGATGTCTTAGATTACAAATGCCTTGAGCCAGTTATTGCGCAATATGACGTGATCATTAACTGTATAGGACAGGTTACAAACCCGATTCATGAGTGTATTGCTTTGAATACTGAGGGGATTGAAAATATTGTTCGCGCGGTAAGTATAAACAAAAAATATCTTATCCATTTATCAACGGTATCAGTTTATGGATCTTTGCTACTTGCTTCGGAAGAAAGTTTAGTGAATCCAGACAGTGTTTATGGGTCTTTAAAGTATTTTGCTGAATACCAAATCAGTAGAGAGTTGTCCAACTATACAATTTTAAGAATCAGTAACCTTTATGGTCCAGAACAAAAGAAAGGCATTTTGGGGTATGTGTTGAGAAATTTTTATGAAAATAAAAAAGACCTGTACTTTAATAATGATGGTTCTCTGAAGCGTTACTATATTCACATACACGACTTGAGTTTGATGATTTTATTGATTGCTGAAGATAAAATAAAAGGTACTTTCAATATTGTTAGTAAAGATTTTTTAACAGTCAAGCAGCTAATTAAATTATGTGAAAAGGAGCTCAGCTTCTCTTTTGATGTTGAGTACCAAAATAGGAAGCCAATAGACAACATTGGCAGAATAGATGAATCAAAATTTAAAAGTAAAATAAACTATACTTCAAAACATGATTTAAAGACTTACCTTAAAAGTGTTAAAAACTTAACTCTATGAGGAACTTGGTTTGTAATCAAATTTTGAATTGTTAAAAGCTATTCTTGGGGGAATAACAAGTGATTGTTAATGAACAAATGTGGTGCCAAGCGATCCTCTCTGAAAACTCTACTATTAGGCAGGCAATAGAGAATCTAAACCAAGTTCAAATTAAGATTGTTCTAGTAGTTGATCAAGATGCTAAGTTCATAGGAACTATTTTAGATGGTGATATTCGTCGAGGGTTGCTCAAAGGCTTAGACCTTGATAGCAATATTGAGAGTATTGTTCATCGTAATCCACTAGTAGTGCCAGCAGAGATATCGAATGACTTGGTAATGCAGTTAATGGTGGTTAATAAAATACAGCAAATTCCAATAGTGGACGATGAACAAAACTTAGTGGGCCTCCATAGGTGGGACAATATATCTTCACCAACTTTAAGAACAAACTTAATGGTGATTATGGCCGGTGGTAAGGGGACAAGATTATTACCCCATACCCAAGACACGCCTAAACCTATGGTATTGGTTGCCGGAAAACCTATGCTTGAGCACATTATAGAACGTGGCAAATTAGAAGGCTTTAATCATTTTGTGTTGGCAATTAATCATCTAGGTCATATTATAGAAAATCATTTTGGTAATGGAGAATTGCTTGGAGTAAAGATTGAATATTTAAGAGAGCTATCACCTCTGGGCACTGTGGGTGCTTTGGGATTACTTCACCCGGTGCCAACTGCGCCTTTTGTGGTGACTAATGGCGATGTTATGACTGACATACGTTATGGAGAACTACTTGACTTTCATTGTCGTTACCAAGCATCGGCAACCATGGCTGTTCGAACTCACGAGTGGCAGCATCCATTTGGAGTAGTCCAAATAAAAGGTGTGGAAATAATAGGGTTTGAAGAAAAGCCAATGGCCCGTAATCACATAAATGCAGGAGTTTATGCACTATCCCCAGACGTTTTAAAAGAATTAACAGCCGATGTTGCATGTGATATGCCAATTCTGTTTGAGCGATTAAACGCAAAAGCTAAACGAACTGTGGCATACCCCATGCATGAGCCTTGGCTTGACGTTGGCCGGCCAAGAGATTTGGCTGAAGCGCGGGCAACTGTTTCTGAGAAATTATTATGAAAAGCATAGTGTTGGTTAATTCGGTAGGCGGATCTAAGAGGATGCCACGGATAATGCATTAGGGTTTTAGGCGCAAAGCCTTTCAATGTTTGGGCTTACCGTCATTGCTAAAAAAAATCAAAAATATTCTACGTTCTGGTCTTAAAGATGGCAAAGGTATTGCAAGTGTTGTACTTAATACGGATGGGCTTATCAGGTGCCTGCGCGTGGAAAGTGAATTCATTTAGAAGTAGGTATTGATTTTTAGATATTTATTTTTTCAAATTTATTCATACTAAAGGGTCTTAAACTGTGCGTCCATCCGTTCTAGCAGGGAACTACTTTGATCATAAAAGTTGACCTAGAGTCTACAGAAATGCCAGAGGCAATTTTTTTACAGATTAAAGCCTTGGGAAAATCTAATATGCTTATTTTTAGTTCACCATAAAGGCGATATAGTTATCAGTGTAGAAGAGCCATTTAAAGGCTTGTAGGCTGTTTAAAGCTAGACGGATAGACTAAGAAAGCCCATGGTGTTAATCAGTTTACAGTGTTTCAAAGAGCCAACTTCATTAGCCCATACCCAAATACAAAAAAACTCCTAATTCTCTGCTAAAATGTTTTCACTATCAAATTATGTGATAACATTCACTCAAAAATAAATCTTTGAAAAAGTTTTGCAAATGCCATAAGTGACCGGGCAGGGCGGTAGCATTTCTGCCAACTGCTAATGTGAATAATGCCTTCATAAACTGATACTAAAAAGTCAAACTCATCGAATCTAATTATTACATACAAAGCAGTAATTAGCCCAAGAATTGGTTGTGATGGCTGGAAAGTCGACTAATGTGTGCTTGCAGTAATTGCTAAGAGCTTAGCTAAGACTGGCAAATTTAAGGTTAGTTTAAGTAGAAAGGGTCGCCCCCATTTATTAACACCTGTAGGCATCGAAGAAAAACCAGATTAATGGCTAGCTTTCTGAAGCATAAAAAATTACTCAGGAAATAGGGAAGCTTAAATGTGACGCTTAATAAATTTAGTCTTGTGATTGTAACTTAGTCACGCCCTATCTCAATCAACGTTCGAGTTGTAGCATGAAAAAATACCAAATTTACGGGATAGGTGCAGCCCTTGTAGACACCGAATTTGTGGTGACTGACGCATTTTTAAGCACCCACAAAATTGACAAAGGTTTGATGACCTTGGTGGATGAAGAAAGGCAGTTCCATCTAATAAAAGCTTTGAACTCACACTCACATAATGTCGAGCGCAGTTGCGGTGGATCGGCATGTAACAGCATCGTTGCGGCAAGCTCTTTTGGTTCAAAAACGTTCTACTCTGGCAAAGTGGCAGATGATGATGATGGGAGGTTCTTTGTTAAAGACCTGCAGGCAACAGGCGTCGAATTCCATAATGAAGAAGCTAGATCCGGTGTTACTGGTAAGTGCTTAGTTATGGTCACTGACGACGCTGAAAGAACGATGAACACGTTTTTAGGTGCAAACCTAGGTTTAACGTCTAATGAAGTAGATGAGCTTGCCCTTATTAATTCAGATTGGTTATACCTAGAAGGCTATTTAGCTACTGACGACTCTAGAACAGCTGTTGCAGTAAAAGCCATAGAGTGTGCCAAAGCAAACCTAGTCAAAACTTCTATCAGTCTTTCTGACCCTTTCGTAGTTCAGGTCTTCGGAGACAATCTGAATAAAGTCATTGGTGATTGCGTGGATTTACTATTCTGCAATTCAGATGAAGCGAGAAGTTTCACGAAGACCCACAATACAGAAGCTGCAGCAGAGCAACTGAAAAAGTATGCCAAGACCTTTGTTATTACTTGTGGTGCGGGGGGGTCGTTATCCTATGATGGTATAGACCTAATACAAACACCTGGTGTTGTCGCTAATGCAGTGGACACTAACGGGGCAGGTGATATGTTTGCTGGTGCCTTTTTGTATGCAATAAATTCAGGTCATAGCTATGGTTGGGCGGCCAAGTTTGCCAATGCTGCTTCATCAATAGTGGTAAGCCAATTTGGTCCCAGAATCGGAAAGATCGAATATGACCAATTGAAACAACAGTTTAATATCTAATTAACCACGTATTTGACTCCCGTAATTGCAAGGAGCGCAGCGACGAGGCAATTCACAGCCCATTGTAGCAATGCAATGAAGACACATTGTTAGTCATTCAGTATTTAGTTTAGAGTCATTCTTCGATGGCCGCCCAGATAAATTAGCTGATCAAATTTCTGATGTGGTTGTCGATGTAGTGCTTAAAAATGATCCAGATTCACGTATTCCCTTAGAAATTATGGTTAAGGTCGGCACGACTATCTTGGCTTGTGAAGTTAGAATGTCTACTTAATAATGTTATTAATTTAATAAACATCCACATTGAAAATAAGAAATTAATATGCACCATCCATCTTTACTGCAATTAATACGTCGCGTTTGGCAGCACATTAATCCACTTCGGCGCGTTCAATTTGGACTTTTATGTTTAGTGATGATTCTAGCATCTCTTGCTGAGGTAATTAGTATTGGTGCTGTGTTACCATTTTTAGGTGCATTAACTGCACCAGAACGCATATTTGACCATCCCATGGCGCAATCATTTATCCATGCACTCAACCTTACTGAGCCGGAACAATTATTGTTTCCAGTAACCCTCATTTTTGTGATTGGTGCATTGTTATCTGGACTAATGCGCCTTATTTTGCTCTTTACTCAAATTCGACTTAGCTATGCAGTTGGTGCTGATTTCAGTTTTAATATTTATCGTCGTACGCTTTATCAGTCTTATGCGGTGCATGTTGGGCGCAATAGTAGTTCGGTGATTGCAGGTATAAGTCAAAAAGCAAACAGTGTGGTAGGTGGCATGATTTCGCCAGTGGTCACTATTATTAGTTCTACTTTGATGCTGGTATCTATTTTAGTGGTGTTGTTAAGTATTAATCCGATGGTTGCTATTTGTGCTTTCGTAGGATTTGGTTTGATTTATGTGATAATTATTTTTGTGACTAAAAAAGCCTTAGAGAGGGATAGTCATCGTATTAATCATGAAACAACTCAAGTAATTAAAGCCTTGCAGGAGGGATTAGGTGGTATTCGTGATGTATTGATTGATGGTACTCAATCTATATATTGTAATGTATACCGCAATTCAGATTTACCATTACGCCGTGCATCCGCTAATGTTTCCATCATTGGTGGCTTCCCACGTTATGGTATAGAGGCCTTGGGAATGGTGCTAATTGCTGTGCTTGCTTATTCATTAGCCACTAGTTCATCAGGTATTACGAATGCTATTCCTGTGCTGGGAGCATTGGCGCTGGGAGCACAGCGCTTGTTACCTGTGTTGCAGCAAGCTTATTCTAGTTGGATAGCCTTACGCGGTGGGCAAGCGTCTATAATTGAAGTGCTAAACCTGCTTGACCAACCATTGCCTGCTCATGCTTATCCTGATGCGGGATCGGTTTTGCCCTTATCTTTTAAACACAGCATCACTCTCCAAAATCTGGCTTTTAAATATACAGAAAATTCACCGTGGGTGTTGCAACCAAGTCTTAACCTTACTATCCCAAAAGGCAGTCGCATCGGCTTTATTGGTGCAACTGGTAGCGGTAAAAGTACATTATTAGATATTGTTATGGGGCTATTACAGCCAGTCAGCGGCAGTCTAGTAATTGATGGTGCAGACATCACAGAACAGAATCAACGTGGTTGGCAAAAGCATATTTCACACGTACCACAAGCCATCTTTTTAACAGATAGCAGTATTGCAGAAAATATTGCTTTTGGTGTGCCAGTAGAGCAAATAGACTATGCTCGTGTGTATCAAGCTGCCCAAAAAGCACAGATAGCTCAAACTATTGTCTCGTGGAGCAAACAATACAATACTATAGTGGGTGAGCGCGGTGTTCGCTTGTCTGGAGGGCAGCGCCAGCGCATTGGCATCGCCCGTGCACTCTATAAGCAAACTGATGTCATAGTGCTGGATGAAGCTACAAGTGCACTCGATAATAATACCGAGCGTGCGGTAATGGAAGCTATAGAAAATCTAGATGATGAGCTGACAGTTATTATTGTAGCGCACCGTTTGACCACGCTTAAAAGCTGTATGCAGATAGTAGAGTTGGAAGATGGACAGATTAAGCGTATTGGTTCCTACTCAGATATTGTCGACGAGCTCAAATAAAAATGAATTACTACTTCTAACCTAGATCTCATAATCATAACTTGCTAAATATATGATATACGACTTTTGCATTATCGGTGGTGGCATAATTGGGTTGGCGACAGCTCATAAGTTGCTCGAAATTAATCCAAACTCTAGTGTTCTTTTAATTGAAAAGGAGACAGCGCTTGCTAGTCATCAGACCGGCCACAATAGTGGAGTTATTCATGCGGGGATTTACTATGAGCCGAGTAGTCTAAAGGCTAAAATGTGTCGGGAGGGTCTCACCTCAACCATAAATTTTTGTCAACAACATAATTTAGCTTACAAGCAATGTGGCAAGTTGATTGTTGCGACTAACTTAGCTGAAGAAGTCCGTCTTGATGCTCTGCATGAGCGAGCAACGTCGAACGGACTCAAGTTGCCTCGTCTATCAGGTACGGAACTGCATGAACTCGAGCCAAATATAGCTGGCACGGCAGCGCTACTCAGTAGGGAAACAGGTATTGTTGATTATCAAGAAATAAGTGCTCAGTTAGCTGTTCTTATCACTGCAAAAGGTGCAGAAATAGTCTTGGGGTTGAAGGTTGATCGGATTATTGAGAAAGTTAACCTTGTTGAGATTGGCGCTAAAGGCTCAACCTGGCAAGTAAAAAAACTAATCGTATGTGGAGGCTTGCAGGCAGATAGACTGGCAAGGCTTGCGGCCTTGCCAGTTGATTTTCGAATAATTCCTTTTAGGGGTGAGTATTTTAAATTGCCCGCTGATAAAAATAATATTATAAAGCATTTGATTTATCCAGTCCCGGATCCAGCGTTACCATTTCTTGGTGTGCATTTAACTAGAATGATTGATGGCAGCGTTACTTTGGGTCCCAATGCTGTGCTTGGACTTGCCAGAGAGGGCTACCCTAAGCTGTCAATGAATATGCGAGACATTGCTTCGTTTGCCAGTTACCCTGGATTTTGGAAGCTTATTTGGGAGCACCGTGGACATAGCTTACACGAACTCAAAGGTTCCCTTTTACGTGAGACTTACCTCAAGGATTGCCAAAAATATTGCCCAGAATTAAGGCTCACAGATCTGTTGCCCTATAGAGCAGGAATACGTGCTCAAGTAGTGACAAAAAGTGGCAAGATTGCGCATGACTTCATGTATGCACAAACAGATAGAATGCTACATATTTATAACGCTCCATCACCTGCTGCAACGTCAGCTCTGCCAATAGGCGAGATGATTGCAGAAAAATGTGTTGACAATAAATCTTAGCAATTAAAAATCGCTGTCTTAGATGTTATAATTTTGCTTAAAATGTAAACCGTACTTTCTCTAATAGCTTTCACAATTAATATCATGAAATTGCTATATGCAATAAATAATAAGTACATTTATCCACTTATTTCTAAGGAACTCAAATGAATATTTTTGTCACTGGTGGCTGCGGCTATAAAGGGAGTGTGCTCATTCCTAAATTGCTAGCGCGCGGCTATAGCGTTCAGGTGCTTGATACCCAATGGTTCGGCAATTTTCTGACCACCCACCCCAATTTAACTGTAACAAAGGGTGACGTGCGCAATATTGATAGTATTAATCTTGAGGGCATCGATACCGTTATTCACTTGTCATCAGTGGCCAATGACCCCTGTGGTGACCTTGACCCCAAGCTCACTTGGGAGATCAGCGCGTTAGCAACAATGCAATTGGCTGACAAGGCGGTTCGTCAGGGCGTTAAGCAGTTTATTTATGCGTCGTCTGGCAGCGTTTACGGCATTAAGGATGAAGATCAGGTCACTGAAGATCTTGAACTTAAACCTATTTCAGAATATAACAAAACTAAAATGGTTTCTGAAAGAGTGTTGCTGAGTTACCAAGATGACATGTCGGTGCAAATCATTCGTCCTGCTACGGTTTGTGGAGTATCACCCCGGATGCGTCTAGATGTCGCTGTCAATTTACTAACTATGCAAGCCTTGTCTAAGGGAAAGATTACAGTTTTTGGTGGAAATCAAGCCAGGCCAAACATTCACTTGGATGATATAACGGATGTCTACTTGCACTTCATTGATCACTGTGAGCATACCGGCATCTTCAATGCTGGCTTCGAGAATATTACGATTCTTGATATCGCCAATCTAATCATAAAATATATTCCAGTTGAAATTATCGTGACTGAATCTAATGATCCTCGTTCTTATCGGATTAACTCAGACAAATTGCTGGATACAGGGTTCAAACCGAAAAAAACTGTAGAGCATGCTGTGCAGGAAATAATCGAGAGCTACCGTAGTGGTGTTCTCAAAGATGAGGATCACTTCTACAATCTCAAGTGGATGGAGAAGACTAAAGTTGTGGGGCAATAGCTATGGATTCAACTACGCAATTGGAGAATTTCTGCACGGACTATGCCAATAAACTGAGTGATATTCTCGGGTCGTCTGATTGGTCTGGTGTTTTGCAGCTTGGGCTGGATATGCGTGAATGCTGGGCTGCGGGAAGGCAAGTGTTTATTTGTGGCAACGGTGGTAGTGCAGGGAATGCAATTCACCTCGCAAATGATTTTTTGTATGGCATCGCCAAGCGCACTGGGGGTGGTATGAAAATTCATGCTCTCTCAGCCAATCCAGCTGTGATAACTTGCCTAGCCAATGATGTAGGTTATGATTACATTTATTCTGAGCAACTTGCAGTGCAAGGGCGGGCTGGTGATTTGTTAATTGTTCTTTCAGGTAGCGGCAATTCGCCAAATATCTTGCGTGTACTAGACCAAGCTAAGACCATGGGTGTGAAATCTTTTGCTATTCTTGGCTATACAGGTGGAAATTGTAAAACTTTGGCAGATGTCCCAATTCACTTCCTAATAAATGATATGCAGATCGCAGAAGATCTGCAGTTGATAGTTGGTCATATGCTTATGAAGTGGTTATATCAGAGTCGATTAGAAGTGCAGGGTGGAGTATTATGACTCAACGACAAACTTGTGTGGTTATTGGAAGCAACTCCTTTTCAGGTGCCTGTTTTGTAGATCATCTTTTGCAGCAGGGTTATGATGTATTTGGAAGTAGCCGTTCGGCTGAGCCACATGACGCATTTTTACCCTATAATTGGCCGGTTAGGCCTGGGAATTTCAGCTTTCACCAATACGATCTTAATCATGACTTGGGGGCGTTGATGGCATTGATTCGCCAGCACGAAACACCCTATGTAATAAACTTCGCAGCACAAAGTATGGTGGCAGAAAGTTGGCTTAATCCTGCTGATTGGTTCATGACCAATACCGTATCTGCGGTAAAGTTGCATGATGAACTGCGAAAGTGTGGCTTTCTTAAGCGTTATGTTCATGTATCCACACCTGAGGTGTATGGTAGTTGCTCTGGTTTCGTAGATGAGAGCTTTCCTTTCAACCCAAGTACACCATATGCAGTCTCACGAGCAGCCGGTGACATGAGTCTGCAAACTTTCCATGCGGCCTATGACTTTCCAGTGGTTACGACGCGAGCAGCTAATGTTTATGGGCCTGGTCAGCAGCTATATCGCATTATTTCTCGCACTATTTTGTATATTTTACTTGGGAAGAGACTTCAATTGCATGGTGGTGGGATATCTCGGCGCTCATTCATTCATATGGATGACGTCAGCGATGCGACATTAAAGATTATGCTGAATGGTAAAAATGGCGACACCTACCATATATCAACCGACGAAGTTGTTTCCATTCGTCAGCTTGTTGAGATGATATGTAGAAAGCTTGATGTTCGTTTTGAAAATCACGCTGAAATCGTTAGTGATCGTCTAGGTAAAGATGCCGCGTACCAGTTAGACAGCAACAAGCTTAGAACTGAGCTGAACTGGAAAGATAAGGTCACCTTAGATCAAGGCGTAGACCAATGCATAGAGTGGGTGCAGCGCAATTTTGACGCACTCAAAGATCAGTCATTTGACTATATTCACAAGCGTTGATTAGGAATAATTATGGGTCAAGAAATAGATTTGTTAGAGAACTATCCACGCACTAAGCGCAATGTTGAGGAGAGAGGTGCGACGAAAACTGAAGAAGTACGTCGTGTTGCTAGGCAGTTTGGCCAAGAATTTTTTGACGGGGATCGTCAATATGGCTATGGTGGTTTCAAGTATTTTCCTAGATTTTGGCAGCCAGTTATACCAACATTTGAGAAACATTATAGTCTTACATCCAGCAGTTCTCTGCTAGATGTAGGTTGCGCCAAAGGATTCATGTTGCATGACCTTGAAGAGTTAATTCCAGGCATTTTAGTAGCTGGAGTGGATGTATCTGATTACGCTATTGAACATGCAATGGAGGATATTCAATCAAAATTGCAGGTCGCGGATGCCAGAGACTTACCATTCGCGGATAATTCATTTGATGTTGTGATCGCTATTAACTCCATTCATAATCTTGAGCGTGACGGCTGTGCCAAAGCATTACGTGAAATTGAGCGAGTAAGCCGCAAGGGGGCGTTCATAACTGTTGACGCTTATCGTGATGACGAAGAAAAAGAGCGTATGTTTGCCTGGAATTTAACTGCAAAAACCATCATGAGTGTTGATGAGTGGGTAGCATTTTTTGAAGAAGTTGGCTACACGGGCGACTATTATTGGTTTGTGCCATGACCCCTGATATTTCTAAAAAACTTCTATTTCAAATGAAACGGATTCGTTTCGTTGAAGAGGAAATCGCCCGTCGTTATCCTGAAGGAGTAATGCGCTGTCCTACTCATCTATCCGTTGGGCAAGAAGCCGTCGCAGCTGCAGTTGGTTTGGCCTTAAAACATAAAGATATGGCCGTTAGTGGTCATCGTGCTCATGCGCACTATTTAGGAAAAGGTGGCGACTTGAAAGCAATGCTTGCAGAGATTTACGGCAAGGCAACCGGTTGTTCAGGTGGCAGAGGGGGATCCATGCACCTGATAGACGAATCGGTGGGCTTCATGGGAAGTACTGCCATCGTTGGAGGAACTGTTCCTGTTGGGGTAGGCCTAGCCTATGGCATGAAGGTGAAAAAAACTGATCAGGTGAGCTGTGTGTTTCATGGTGATGCTGTGGTTGAGACGGGAGCATTCTTCGAGTCGGTAAATTTTGCTGTGCTTAAAAAACTACCGGTCTTATTTGTTTGTGAAAACAATCTATATTCCGTGTATTCACCTTTAAGTGTAAGACAGCCAGAGGGCCGCAGTATTGCCACCATGGCTGCTGGTCTTGGCATGCTAACCTATTCTGGTGATGGTAATGATGTTGCCGCAGTGCATACCAAAGTATGCGAGTTAGTTGCTGAAATTCGTGAGTATGGCGGGCCTAGGTTTATTGAATTTTCTACCTATCGCTGGCTTGAGCATTGTGGTCCGTCCTATGACAATCACATTGGGTATCGTTCTGAATCAGAGTTTCTTGATTGGCAAGAAAAGGAGCCAATTGCACGCTTCGAAAGATCCATGCTCGACAACTCAACCATCACCATCAAAGAGCTAAAGATGATGAACAACAATATTGCTCTAGAAGTGGCAAACGCCTTCATATTTGCAGAGACATCTCCGTTGCCAACAGTTGATAGTGCCTATAGTGGCTTATACTATGAGCAACCGAGTGTGAGCGCTGACCTTAAAAGGGAAGGTGAATAATATATGGCTATTATGACGTTTGCTAAAGCTATTAATGAAGCATTAACTGAGGCTATGACTTTCGATTCAGATGTTATTTGCTATGGATTAGGTGTGCCTGATCCCAAGGGTGTGTTTGGCACAACGGTGAACTTACAGGAAAAGTTTGGTGAAGATCGGGTATTTGATATGCCAACATCGGAAAATGCCATGACTGGTATTGGGGTTGGAGCATCACTCTATGGATTGCGTCCGGTCATGACACACCAGCGCTTAGATTTTGCATTATTGTCTATGGATCAATTAGTCAATAACGCTGCAAAGTGGCGCTTCATGTTTGGTGGCCAACGAGGAGTTCCCCTAACAGTTCGTATGATATTAGGCCGTGGATGGGGTCAGGGGCCTACCCACTCGCAAAATCTACAAGCGTGGTTTGCACACGTGCCTGGACTTAAAGTAGTTATGCCCGCAACTGCAGAAGATGCAAAGGGTCTTCTTCTCTCCTCCATATTTGATCCAGATCCGGTTATATTCTTAGAGCATCGCTGGTTACACAACTTGTGCGGTGAAGTGCCGGATGGAGATTGTCGAATTCCACTGGGTAAGGCTTCGTTGCTGCGTGAAGGTGGGGATATCACTGTCGTTGCTATGTCGTATATGACGATAGAGGCACTTCATGCTGTGGATCATTTGTCAGCGCAAGGAGTTAATTGTGACTTGATCGACCTACGTTGTGTCCGGCCATTAGATTGGGAGACCATCAAGGCTTCAGTAAAACGCACTGGCCGCCTTTTAGTGCTCGATACTGGTAACCTTACTGGATCGATCTCCGGTGAAATAGTGGCTCAGGTTACAGCGGATTGTTGGGAGGCTCTTGAGTGTTCGCCGCAACGGTTGGCGATGCCAGACTGCCCAGAGGCAACCAGCTCCTCACTGACTGAGGGTTACCATGTGCGAGCAGAGCATATCGCCGAAAAGGTTGGCAAAATGCTTTTTAGAGAAGTTGAATTCGCTACTCTCGCCCGACAGCGAAAACACCCCCATGACGTTCCAGGTGACTGGTTCACGGGGCCTTTTTAAGGTGTCCTTAACAAAAAAACCATCAAGAGTTATCGTACTTGCAGCCAGCAGCGATATCGGTGGTCATCTCGTTGAGCATTATCTGGGTCAAGGTGCTGAAGTTTTTGGAACCTACCGAAACCGGACGCCGCGAGTTATCGAATTGGAAGACAGGGGTGCTAGGCTGTTTCCTGTGGATATAAAATCAGGCGATCAGGTGGCATCTTTTGTGGAGCAGCTTGCAGCATCTAACTTCTCGTGGGATACGCTGATCAGTGCTGTTGGACTTCTCGAGCCAATAGGGTCCTTCTGCTGCACCAATTTTGACGATTGGGAGAGCAGTGTCATCACAAACTCAACGGCCCAGTTGAGGGTTCTGCATGCGATTCATGGGCTGAGGGATCGATCTAGACTGTCAAAAATACTGTTTTTTGCGGGGGGCGGCACCAATGGGCCTTTTGACAACTATTCTGCCTACTGCATAGGAAAACTCGCTCTCATCAAGATGACAGAGTTGCTTCACAGTGAGTGCTCTGATCTACAAATATCCATCATTGGCACTGGCTGGGTAAATACCAAAATCCATCATCAAACTCTGGCCGCCGGCGAGTCTGCTGGGCCCAATTTCGCCACGACAAGTAATTTTATGGCAAGTTCAGATGGTTTAGGAGCGTCACTTGAAACTATCACCGAATGTATTGATTGGTGCTTGTCTGCACCTCGCAGTGCGGTGGGAGGTCGAAATTTTTCCTTGGTTCATGACAAATGGCGTCAACTTGAGTTCATTGAAGAGCTTATTGAAAATCCAAATAGCTATAAACTGCGGCGCCTTTCATGATGGAGACCAAAAAAATGGAGAGAAAAGATATGAAGTTAAGTGATTATGTAATTGAGTATCTGCACTCCAGAGGTACGAAGCATGTTTTTGGGATGTCAGGTGGCGCTGCGGTCCATCTATTTGATTCAGCCGCCAAACATTTGGGCGTGGGTACGACATTTGTTGCGCACGAACAGTCAGCAGCAATGGCAGCTGATGGGTATTACCGAGTGTCAGGTCAAGTGGGTGCATGCGTCGTAACCAGCGGCCCTGGTGCAACCAATCTACTTACAGGAGTCTGTTGCTCTTATTACGATTCAGTACCCACGCTGATGCTAACTGGACAGGTTGCCACCCACCGACTCAAAGGCCAGCGCAAAGTACGCCAAGTCGGTTTTCAGGAAACAGACTCTTTGTCCATATACTCTAGCGTGACCAAATACGCGGAGCAAGTGCGTGACCCCGGTCAGATCGCCAGCATCTTGGATCATGCATACTTGGAGGCTGAGGCAGGGCGGCCAGGACCCGTGCTGGTGGACATTCCAGATGACCTTCAACGCTCTTATGTTGATACAGCAATGCTTCAGCGTTCTGATACAAAGGCAAGAACACGTTCGAATAAATTGCCAGACCAGGTGCAGTCTCTTCTGAAGGAGATTTCTGCTGCAAAGCGTCCCGCCATCATACTAGGTGGAGGGTTCAGTACGCCACGCAAGGTAGATGAGCTGCGTGAGTTCCTCAAACAAGTCGAAGTTCCTTTGGTGCAAACCTGGGCCGGCCTCGATCTGTTGCCGCATGATTGGAAGCATCGCGTTGGTACCTTTGGTGTGTATGGTTCACGTCTTGGGAACTTCGTTGTTCAGCATGCTGACCTAGTTATCTGTTTGGGTACACGACTTTCACAAAACCTGACTGGGGGCGACCTCAGTACCTTCGCGTCAAAAGCTAAAATCATCATGGTTGACGTAGACCAAGGCGAGATGGATAAATTCGAAGGCCTAGACTTGGAAATTGCTGGACGTATTCAGTGCCTGATGGAAGACTTTCTCGACACGGCCAAGGAGTCAGTCAAAGAGTTCAAGTTACCCTGTATTGAACCGTGGTTGGCTACGATAGACCGATGGCACATAGAACTGCCCGATGATATTCCAGCGGCACCTTCTGACGAGGCTGGATACGTTGATGCGCATCACTTTGTTCGTCAACTCTCCGACGTGCTCGCCGATGACGAAATTGTGTTTGTCGATACAGGGGGCAACCTCACTTGGACATGCAACAACCTGAAGGTAAAACCAAATCAAAGGGTTTTATCCGCGTGGAACTTTACGCCGATGGGTTATGCAATTCCTGCCAGCATCGGCGGGTCTGTCGCAGCGCCTGGCCGTCCAGTTACCTGTATTATTGGCGACGGTGGATTGCAGCTCTGTCTGGGTGAGCTCGCAACGGTTGTGCGTCACCAACTGCCCCTGAAGATCGTGCTATTCAACAACCATTCGCACGGCATCCAAAAGCAGACACTGGACACTTGGCTCGACGGCAACTACACCGGCGTGGACCCTGCTTCGGGGCTGGGGTTGTCGGATTTACCCAATGTCGCTAAGACAATGGGGCTGCCAGTTGTCAGCATTTCCAAAACCTCTGATATTAAGCGAAAACTTATAGAGGTTTATGCCATGCCTGGCCCGGTCTTCTGTAATATCGAAATCAACCCTAATCAGAAGTTGTATCCAGTACTCAAAGCCGGTGAACCACTAGAGAACCAGATGCCCCTGATGCTTGCAGACAAACTTAATTCTCTGTGCACATTTTAATCCTCATTACAAAGAAACTTATCCTATGTTAATGGAAGCTTTTTTTGATATTCACAACTAAGGAAAATCCCTCATGTTAATTGAACGTTTTAGCAATCTTTTCGAATTTCTTGCAGATCACCCTCGATCTCATGCGAGAGGTACTTCTTTTTACCAGTTTGCTGAAGGCTTGACCACCCCCGCCTTTCATGAGGCGCAGCCAGCATTTGAAGCGGGACAGCAGGTGCCGTTGGCCGAATTAGGGTTGATCAACCTGCCCTACGAAAAGATGGGAGCTATCGATTCAATCGATCTGTTCGGGATGGACGAATTATTGATGTTTTCGTTTTATTATCGCAATCGTGGTCGGTATTCACGTGTGGCTGACATCGGCGCTAACTTAGGCTTGCATTCAATTATTCTTTCACTGTGTGGCTTTCAAGTCGAGGCGTACGAGCCTGATCCAGATCATTATAAAAAATTGATTAATAACTTAGGACTGAACAACATCAAAACGTGTACGGCGCACGAGGCTGCTGTTTCTGACAAAGATGGGATGATGCAGTTTGTACGTGTCTTAGGAAACACCACTAGCAGTCACCTAGCTGGTGCCAAAGCCAATCCTTACGGCGAACTTGAACATTTTGATGTCACTGTTAAAGAAGTGCGGGCCATTGCTGAGCGTGTTGATCTATTCAAAATTGATGCTGAGGGACATGAAGCTGTAATTCTCAAAGGACTACCTATAGAAGTCTGGAAGCGGGTGGACGCTTTTGTCGAAATTGGTACCCCCGAAAATGCCCAACTGGTATACGATTACTTTACTGGTGCGGGCATTAATATTTTTTCGCAGAAATGTGGCTGGGCCCGGGCAGAATCTGTTGACGATGTGCCTTTTAGCTATAAAGAAGGGGGCGTGTTTATTAGCGCTAAAAAGGTTATGCCTTGGTCAGTTTGAATCCAATTAAGCTTGAGATGAAGGCAGCTGTCCTGTTGGGTCTCAACGAACCACTCAGTGTAATATCAGGCGTTGAATACTCGATCCCTAGTCGCGGGCAGGTGTTGGTGAAACTTGCCTACAGTGGTGTGTGCCGAAGTCAGTTGATGGAAATACGGGGTGGTCGAGGCCCAGATGCCTACCTGCCCCATCTACTTGGTCATGAGGGTTCTGGCAAAGTTATCGAAGTAGGGGAAGGTGTTAGCAAAGTCAGTCCTGGTGATTTAGTGGTATTAGGGTGGATAAAAGGCAGTGGCTTGGAGAGTGGTGGCGTTCAGTACAATTGCAACAACTTGTCGCAGAAAATTAACGCAGGTGGTGTCACCACGTTTAATGAATATGCCTTGGTCTCAGAAAATCGGGTAGTGCCACTGCCCGCTGGAGTGCCATTAGATATCGCTGTACTTTTCGGATGCGCGGTACCTACAGGTGCTGGTATTATCACAAATGACATTCAACCAATTGCTGGGAGTAGCCTTGCGGTCTTTGGTTTGGGTGGAATAGGCATGAGTGCCCTGATGGCAACTATGCTATTCAAATGTGAGAAGGTAGTAGCTGTTGATGTGTCTTCTGATAAGTTGGCGTTGGCTGGTTCTTTTGGCGCTACGCACACAATTGATGCGAGTATTAATGATCCAGTGAGTGAGATAAGGGCATTGACAGGTGGCTTAGGCGTGGATTATGCGGTGGAGGCTTCAGGGCAAGTGAAGGTGATTGAACAAGCCTTTGCATCCACTCGTCGTGACGGTGGAGAGTGTGTCTTTGCGTCACATCCTGAACATGGCACCACCATTTCAATCGATCCTTATGAGTTGATTTGTGGTAAAAAGATCAGAGGTAGTTGGGGTGGTGGCTCTAACCCTGACCGGGACATCCCGATGTTTGCTCGGCTGTATCTGGACGGAAAACTACCTCTTGAAAAACTCATCACTAAACGTTATTTGTTAGAGGAAATCAATGAAGCTTTAGACGACCTTGAACACCTCAGGGTAGGCCGGCCGTTGATTGAAATTGATAAAACGGTAGGCCAGTCAATATGAGCAAAAAATTATCCGAACACATTAAAGATGTTGAAGAAATTAGGAAAAAGGTGGACGTGGATGGGCGCGTCGTGCTGGTTTCTGGTAATTTCAATACGATTCATCCAGGACATCTTCGTTTGCTTCGATTTGCCCTAGAGTGTGGTGATGTTTTGGTTGTCGCTATTACTGATGACCTGGAGAGTGGCGTCCTTGTACCAGCATCTCTTAGGCTTGAAAGTGTCAAATCTCTCAGTTTTGTTGACTATGCAATGGTGCTGAAATCCTCACCTGAAAAATTGATACGTCAGTTGCAGCCGGATGTGGTGGTAAAGGGCAAGGAGCACGAGACTCTGTCCAACCCAGAGCAGACCGCAGTTGATTCTTATGGAGGTAAGTTAACTTTTAGTTCCGGTGAAATGGGCTTTTCGTCGATCGACCTGTTGAAGCAGGAAATGGCAGATCCACTTATCTCCTCAATCGATCGCCCATTAGATTTTCCAAAGCGGAATGGTTTCAATATGGGCAACCTACGCGCCATACTCGCCCAGTTCAAAGGACTTCGCGTTACGGTGGTTGGGGATTTGATTTTAGACGAGTACATTACCTGCGATGCTGTGGGGATGTCCCAAGAAGACCCAACCCTGGTAGTCACTCCAATCCAAAACCAGATGTTTATTGGAGGGGCTGGTATTGTCGCAGCCCATGGAAAGTCTTTGGGTGCAGAGGTACGCTTTGTATCTGTGTCAGGCGCAGATGCAGCGGCAAAGATTGCACATAATATGCTCGATGATTACGGCGTTTTAGCCCATATCTTTGAAGATGATAGTCGCCCTACGACGCTCAAGCAACGCTTTCGAGCCTCTGGCAAGACACTGCTTCGAGTGAGCCACTTGCGCCAACATGAGGTGAACAGAGACTTAATGCGTAAGCTTGCCAATAAAATCAAGTCCACTTTGTCAAACACTGACTTGCTTATTTTTTCAGATTTCAACTATGGATGTTTACCACAAAGCCTAGTTGCTGAAATTTCAAACGAATGTAAGAGGCTCAATATTATTATGGTGGCCGATAGTCAATCTTCGTCACAGATTGGTGACGTATCTCGTTTCACTGATATGATGCTGTTGACTCCAACTGAGCGAGAGGCTAGGCTTGCCGTGCATGACTTCGAGTCAGGCCTAGTAATATTGGCTGAGAAATTGAGAACAAAATCGAGAGCCAAAAACGTTATACTGACGCTGGGTGCCGAAGGGTTGCTTTCTCATGCTTCTTCAGAAAGGAAAGATGAACGGTTGACAGACCGGCTTCCTGCTTTAAATAGAGCACCCAGAGATTCTGCGGGTGCTGGAGATAGTCTGCTTATAACATGCTCTATGGCTATGGCAGTTGGTACTGATATATGGCAAAGCATGTATTTAGGTTCAATAGCTGCCGCATGTCAGGTAAGTCGGTTAGGAAATGTGCCTCTGGCACTGCAGGACCTTGCCCTAGAGTTAGAAGACTGAAATGAGAGCACTACTTTTAGCAGCAGGCCTAGGAACTCGTCTAAGGCCTCTCACTAATTATATCCCAAAGTGCCTTGTGCCCATACATGGTCGACCATTGCTCGATTATTGGCTAGAGACACTCCTGGATCATGGGGTTGAAAAGATTTTGATAAATACCCATTATATGGCCCCAATGGTTCAGAAATATCTAAATCAGAGCAAGTGGTTGCCATATATTGAAATAGTCTATGAAAAAGCTTTGTTAGGTACTGGTGGGACAATACTGCGGAACCGTCATTTCTTTGCCAATGAAACGTTCTTGGTCGCACACGCTGATAACCTTACTACTTTTGATATGAGAGATTTTTCAAAATGCCATGCTAGCCGACCCAAAGGCACAGAAATGACGATGATGGTGTTTGATACGCTAGAACCCGAATCCTGTGGAATTGTTGGCCTTGATAATCGAGGTATAGTGCAAGATTTTTATGAGAAAGTAGAAAACCCACCAAGTAATCTGGCTAATGGAGCGGTTTATATTTTTGAAGCTTCCGTCTTGGAGTGGATGAAAACGTTAGCTTCAAGTGAGGTTGATATAAGCACTGAAGTAATCCCACATTACTTAGGTAGAATTCACACATATAAGAATGATTGCTACCATAGAGACATTGGAACTATTCCAAGCTGGACTCAAGCAAACGAAGAATATATACAAAAATAATGGTGTATTTAATCAGTAAAAAAATAAATATAGCTTTACAAAAGAGCACTAATTATTTTAATTTAAAAGGTAGGTTCTATGTATTTTATTGATTTTGATAGGTTATTAGATCTTGCAAAAAAGCAAGAAAATAATTACAAATTGAACTCACCATTCCCTCATATGATTTTAGATGAGTTCCTATCAAAAAAATCTTACAATAAAATAAAAAAAGCATTTCCAAAAAGTAATGACGAAATATGGAAAACACCAACTAATATTCATACTGTTGGAAAGTCGGTCACTAAAAATGGGGCTTTAGGGCTCAAAGAGCTTGGTTATTCCAAAGATGCCCGGGCTTTTTTTCATCAATTAAATTCTGGGTTGTTCCTTACATTTTTAGAGAAACTGACTGGCATAAAAGGTCTTTTACCCGATCCTTATTTCTCTGAAGGGGGTTTTCAGAGGATGACTAAAGATGGATATCTTGATGTCCATGCCGACTTTAGTCATAGCGATAAACTAGGTTTGGAGCGTCGATTAAACTTAATCATCTATTTGAATGATGGTTGGCCAGAGTCTTATGGAGGCCAATTAGGATTATACGATCAAAAAATAAATAAAAAAGTAAGTATTTCTCCAATTGGAAATCGAGCGGTTATATTTACAACTTCAGATTATAGTTATCACGGACACCCAGAACCATTGGCATGTCCAAAGAACCGATTTAGAAGGTCAATTGCACTTTACTATTATACTTTACCAACGCAGAGGAAGAAATCTCAAACCGTCTTCCCAAATGATATTAACTTTTCACATAAACCGACAAAAGACTAAAAATGTTGGTCAATCTAAACATTCAAGAAAAAGAAAGGACTATTTTGACAAATGCTTTAAGTAATAATTATTCAGCAGATGGGTTCTCAGTAATTGATTATATAAACGATGAGAAATTTGACAAAGTGAAAGAATTTGCTATCGAGTGGGTTTGTGATATCTTTAAATCGTCAGGTCTGATGGTGAGTGACCAAGAATCAATCAAGAACTACCATAATAACGATAAAACTAATGAAATTACTCATGGCGATGTGCTGCGGGCTAGAAATAGGCACACCATCCCGCCAAAAGATATATCTGATATCTTAATAAATAGCAGTCTAAGAGATGCACTTGAAGTTATGGGCATAAATAACTTTACCCTTTGGGATGAAGGGCTTGGCTGGCTGGCTTTCCGCCTTATAAGACCAGGCTTTAACGACGGTTATCCTTTTAGTCGAAAAGACTGGGGTCCAGGGAAAGGGACTATTTCTATTTGGATCCCCATAATTGGGTTCGAGCGAAATCAAACAATAGCATTAATACCAGGTTCACATTTGAATGAATACGAAAGCTACCTACCTGAAAATAGTAAATTTATCAAAGATGAGTATCGATTAAAGAATGACGTTCTAGATACTGAGATACTCAGGCCTGACCTCGAACCTTGTCAAGCGATACTTTTTAGTCCTAAACTGGTCCATTCTGAAGATGTAGAAATGGCAGATTCTACCCGCCTAAGTCTAGAATTTAGAATATTACCTAGCCCTGAATGAGTTCAATAATTGCCATAGGTGGACTTCATTTTGGGTCGCTAGTTAATCAACGAGAGGTTTCTCAACTCATTTCCATAGGTATTGACCATGGAATTGACTTGATTGATAGTGCCCCAATGTACGGACATACAGAGTCTGAAAAATTAATCGGTAAGTCGATCTACAAAATGTATAACCCCCCGAGGATTGCTACGAAAGTAGGATTGGTACCTTCTCTTGATGAAAATGGGCATTTCGGGGTAAAAATTGACCCATTAACTAAGATTAATATTGATAATTCTGTCAATCAAAGCCTGAAAAATCTTGGGGTAGAGCAAATTGAAATCCTTACGCTCCATGCATATGATCAAGGTACACCTTTGGAAGTTACTTTGGATGCGGTTGACCAGTTAAAACAAGATGGAAAGATCAAGGAATTAAGTTGTAGCAATTACAATCCACAGCAGCTCAAACAATTGATTAGACATTGCAAAAAAATGGCAATTCCGCTCGGGAGTGCTCAAATTCATTACAATCTGATTGAACGAAGGGCTGAATCACAATTCATACAGTTATGTGTTGATAATAATATACAGGTTCATGTAAATCGAGGTATGGCCCGAGGGGCACTGTCAGGTAAATATATCAATGGCATTCCAGCAAATTCAAGAGCTTATGCCAGTCTAAGAATTAATAAGTGGTTGACTGAAGAAAGGATGACTCTTATTAAGAGCTTGAAAAAATTATGTGATAAGTATCGTGTATCGATGTCAGAGCTTGTTATATCGTGGTTTCTTAATAAGTCCTATGATTTACGAATCATAATGGGATTTCGAACGACACAGCAACTAATTCAAGTAGTTGAGGCCTCAAAAACGAGAGTTAATTCAGCTTTGTTATTTGATGTTGAAAAGGTCGTCAAGTTATATAGGAATGTAATGTTATCACCGAAGAATTATCTTGAAAAATAAAACGATAATAGTGACTGGTGGTGCATCTGGCATTGGGAAATCAGTTTGTATAAAATATGCCGAACTTGGCTGGATTGTTGTGATTTTGGATATTAACTCGATTGCTGGAGAAGAGCTAAGAAAAGAGTTGTCTGCAATAACGACGGCATATTTCTATGAATGTGACTTCTCTGTATTAACTTCAGTTAAGTCAACTACCAAGTTGTTAAAAAACAACCATCCTTCATTGAATTTAATCATACATATGGCGCGTGGGCCTTATCAATCTAATAATATTAGTGAAAATATCGATGGTGAAATGGAACGTGATTTTAATGTATATGTTCGGTCTCCTCTATGGATGTGCGAGAATCTGTTAGAAAATCTGAAAATTGGAAAGGAATCATCGATTATCTTTATTGGTTCAACTAACTCGAATTTTATATCCCATCAACCTCTGTCATATCATATTTTTAAAGGCGCTCTTTTGCAGCTCGTAAAGTTTTTAGCTGTATCCTGGGGGAGTAATAATATACGTGTCAATTTAGTAAATCCTGGGGTTGTTGATGTTCCTGGCAGATCACGAAATAACCTCGATATTTTCTCTGAAGTTGTCAAGTCTGTTATTCCTTTGGGAAGGACTGCCTTATCAACTGAAGTTGCTGATGTATGTCTATTCTTATCGTCTCCGCAAGCAAGCTATATAACTGGGACATCAATTGATTTAGATGGCGGAGAGCACCTACAAGATCACTTTAGTCTTGCATATAAAATCATTGAGTCTAAAGGAAGCAGCAAATGAGCATTTTAGAATCAAATCCAATTGATTGGTGGCGCACAGATATCGGAAATGACGAGAGAGAAGAATTGCTGCTTGCTTTTGATCAAAAGAGATTCACTATGTCTTCCTCGGTTCAAAAAGTTGAAGCATTAGTAGCTTCTATTCTTAACGTGCCATATGTAGTCCTAACAAACAGCGGGAGCTCATCCTTATTGATGTCGCTGCTTGCTTTAGATATTACCAAAGATGATGAGGTCATTGTTCCAAGTTTAACATGGATCGCGACGGCGCAAGCGCCAGCGATGTTGGGTGCAAAAGTCATTCCATGCGACGTGCTAGAAAGTGAACCTATTATAAATACAGATATTATTGAGTCGCTGATAACCCCAAAAACTAGAGCTATCATTCCAGTACATTATAATGGCAGATATGCCAATATAGATAAATTGAAGGTTATTGCTAATAAATATGATTTATCTATTATAGAAGACAGCTGCAAAGGGTTGTTTTCTAGAAAAGATGGCTTATATTTTGGCACTCTTGGGGATGTTGGTTGTTTTTCGTTAGGTATGATTTCGCCAGTTTCAGTCGGTTTTGGTGGAATTGTCGTTACAAAGGATAAGTTAATTTACGAAAAATTATTATTAGTTCGTGATCATGGTGTTAATAGACGGCCTGAAGAGTACAGCACTATGGGGTATAATTTTAAAATATCTGACTTGCTCGCGTCTATTGCAATACCTCAATTTATTAACCATGCATTGAAAATTAAAAAATTAATTAAACTTCACGATTACTATGAGCATCACTTAAATAGTAAATGGGTATCGATTCTTAATGTTGATAAAGTAGCTGGATCGGTTCCAGTTTATGTTGAGGGTTATTCTGAAAATCGTGAAGATATTATTTCTTATTTATATTCTAATAATATTGAGACGTCTAAATTTCATCTTCCAGTCAACGAGGCTGCATATCTAAATCCTGTAGGAAGTCCTTTTTTTAATTCCAATCGATTTTCCAATAACGCCTTTATTTTGCCCTCTGGACCCTCCCAGAGCTATCAAGATATCGATAGAGTCTTAGAACTTCTGAATAGATATTAGCGAAGATCGCAATGACTGGCAAAGTGCTATTTTAAAAAAACAGATGATTGTTAATTAGGCTGCTATCAGCCATGAGTTTTAATTTGTAAGGATAATTTTCATCGATTTGCATCCATGATGTGTAAAAAGTGGCTAAAAATCTAAAACAGATTTTTAAAGTGTTTAATTTTCAGATTAAAAATGTATAGGTATAACTTAAAAAAATGCTACATAATAAATTCTAAAATGGAGTTTTAATTGAATTTCAGTCTATTCCAAAAAACTAAGAACTTGATGCTAAAGAGTGTAGAAGATAGACCCACACTATATAAAAAATTAAGTGCGCTAGTAAAGTTTTTTCGCGTAAGGCGAGAAATAGGTCAAATATTGACTCATCTGCATAATGGAAAAATTAAAACGATACTTATCGTTTACGATACCCTCATATCACCACCGACTTATGGGGATTTTTTCTATACGGTAATGTTTGCCAGATACTTCACAAGTAAGAATATATCGGTGAACTTTGTTATCGTAGATGGAGACACTAGAGAAGACTGGTCCGTCTATAACGACGTTGAAAAGAATAGTATCATGACTGAATATATGTCAATTGCTCGTGTGCTACTTGATCCAGATCTAGCAGTGGTCGAAGTGCTTACATCACCACAACTTCAGGCTAGGGTGCGAGATGGGTCTGCTAAAGGTGTGTATGTTCCGTTTCGAGAAAACGTAATAAATAGGATAGCCCTATACACATCTGTGATGGACACTTTGAACTGTTTGTGGTCAAAATCCATTCAAAGCCATCTAGATAGATTCTTACTGTCCTATGAAGAGTTAAATCTTGCAGTGCCTTTTAGGAAGCCCAATGAATCCTACATAACTTGGGGTTGCCGTTTATCAAATAAAACGGCCTTTGATCGTAATACTAGCGAAGAGAATTTCGTATTAATATATGCTAGGTTGAAGTCCCTCTATCCAAACCATGAGATTATGATCGTTTCCGATGCTTTAGGGTGTAATTACTTTAAAAGTCTTGCTGATAAATATGGTCTGACCTGTCTTTTTTCTAAAGATTACTCTGGCACACTGATGGGGGATGGTGGGCTAATTCTGGGTAGTGCCTACTTCTTTATGCAGCACTGTGGAGGCATCATTGTCTTTCCCTGGTTCTCCCGTGTTCCATATGAGATGGTTATTTCTCTCGTTCATGAAAAGCCGCTCAACATTAATAAATTATATTCATGGGCTTCAAAAAACCAGATATGGAGGTCCCCGTTTGGAGGAGAACATAACTTGCCAGCTCTTGAGCTAATGCCTAAGCGTGAGACCAACCTACAAAAACCAGTCTAAATATGGGTGCTACTTGCTATATTATACTTTGGCTTCAATGGGAAGTTACGCCACTTTTGTTGTACTTATATGAATATTTAAATGACTCCCATTATATGAAAGGAGCTATATTAATACGTACAATGTTGTCAGTAGCATGCGTATCTGCAAGACCAAGGCCACTTAATTGAAGTTCTTAATAGGCTGATAGGGTAGGCACTCCACTGTAAAATACATAAAGTGTGCCTTGATGTTGGATCACTAGGAACATATGATTAGGCAAAAAAATTTAGGAGAATGTAATTTAAATGATAACGATGGTTAAAGAGCATATTACGCAAATTATAAAAGGGGGCGACACGCTAAGTATACTTAATCTATTGCTTAAAAAGGCCTTTAAACTACCTCTCTATATTCTTGCTATTCCTACAGTCTTGGTAATGCGCTTAATCAGTCACTGGCTGCTAGTGCGACTAGGAAATTTGACCAGCTCACGTTTGGGCCATTTTGCTGGCGAACCGGAGCTTTATCTCTGCAAGATTGATGCAAGTATCTATAAGCGAAGCCAATGGCAAATAGATATTTTTTTTATGGGTAAGCCATGTAATCAGCAACTTGCAGTTATGTGGAGAAGGGTGCTGAAAATTTGGCCTCTCTGGATAGTGGGGCCTATCTTCGTGGTCAATCAGCTTATCCCTGGTGGGAAATTGCACGATATCGATATTGCTAACGACGTTCGTGATGTGCACAATCTTTTGGATAGATCTCCACCTCATCTTCTATACACAGCTGAAGAGGAAGAACGCGGTGAAGCAGGTTTACGTTCAATGGGATTGCCTGTCGGGGCAAAATTTGTATGTTTGAATGTGCGTGACAGTGCCTATATGAATAATATAGATTCAGGAAAATGGGATTATCATAGCTATCGTGACAGCAATATTCAAAACTACGTGTTGGCTGCTGAGGTCCTTGCCGAGCGTGGTTACTTCGTTATCCGTATGGGAGCCAAGGTAAATGAGGCTATAAACAGCACACACCCAAAAGTAATTGACTATGCTTTTAATGGAATGCGTAACGACTTTATGGATATTTATTTGGGGTCAAAGTGTGTTTTTTGCATTTCAACTGGAACTGGTTGGGAAGTTGTACCGGGGTGGCTCTTTCGTAAGCCTATTTGCAATGTAAATTACTCCCCAGTGGGAGACCTCTGCACATGGTCTAATAAAAACATAATGCTTACTAAACATCATTTACAAGCTATTAGTAATAAAAAGCTATCCTTTCGAAAAATCTTTAAACAAGGAGTTGGTTTTTGTTCAAAAACCTCAGACTATGAATCCAAAGGGATAAAGCTAATCGAAAACACGCCCGAAGAAATATGCGATGTAGTGATCGAAATGGACGAAAGAATAAATGGAACTTGGCAACCACATAATGATGATGAGTTATTACAACAAAAATTTTGGGAAATATTTCCAGAAGATGCCCTAGATGAAGTTGATGGTCGTCCTCTGCATGGCGTAATTAAGAGTCGCTTTGGGGCTTTATTTCTTCGTAATAATCTGTGGTGTCTGGAATGAGAAGAGGCAGTGAAATTAGAGCTTTATGGACTTTTAGATCTTTCTATGAAAAGATTAATTAATGATCTGTTGCGAGTCTTTATCTGCAAAAACTACGAAATGAATTATGACTGATTTTGGGATTCAAATAGGAATAAGTGGGCCACCATATGCAAATGCGACACATTTATTTGTCACTTGTCCCAGACTAAATGTTCAATCTTGAAAGCTTGGTTGACTCTCCTGTTCGGTCTCAGGGATTGTTCCTTGATCGTGATGGGGTCATTAATGTTAACCATGGTTACGTCCACAGCATTAAAAAATTTGAGTTTATTGATGGGATTTTTGACATAGCCCGAACCGCCCATGCTAATGATTTTAAAATTGTGGTAATTACTAATCAGTCAGGGATCGGACGTGGTCTTTATACAGAAGAACAGTTTCATTACCTAACATCTTGGATGTGCAAAGAGTTCCTAAATGCAGGTGTACCAATCGCTAAAGTGTACTTTTCTCCCTTCCACCCAACTGAAGGGTTGGGCAAGTACAAAAAAGATGATTTTTCGCGTAAACCAAACCCAGGCATGATTTTTCAGGCTCAACGAGAGTTAGGTTTGGATTTAGAGAACTCTATATTGATTGGTGACAAAAACAGTGATATTCAAGCTGGTATCATAGCTGGCATTGGGCTCAATCTTCTTTTTGCGCAAAAGCTTGAGTCTGAAGAGATACCTCAGCAATGTCATGTAATTGCATCGCTACCTGAAGCACTGCCATTTTTTAATAGCCATACCGGGTCAAAGAGATTGAAATGAAGCTGTTATTAGCTGGTGGTTTTGGTATCTGTCTAATAATGGTAGCTAATTGAATAGCTCAAATGGTAATGTATTTTTTTCTACCTAAAGCAAGCGCTTTGCTAGGTAATGTGATTCTAGGTGGAGTGCAGTCCACTGGTCTGGCTTTAGTTACACTCACCTGAGTGATCTATCTTTTATGAATAAATGTAATTTGATAGTCAGATTCCTGGTTGCTTTTTTTAAAAAGAAAAGAGTTAGGCAGTTATATCCAAAAAAAAATTAGGACTTGGTTTGATGGAGTTGGAGCAGTTTTTATTGTTATGAAAATTCTTGTGCTAATTACAGCTCGGGGTGGCTCGAAGAGAGTTCCTGGGAAAAATATTAAAGAATTAGGGGGTAAGCCTTTAATTTTATGGAGCATCGGTGTTGCCAAAGGCATCACTGATATATGTGATATTTTAGTTTCAACAGATGATCAACTTATTGCAGAGGTTGCTCGTGACGCTGGAGTGCTAGTTCCGTGGTTGCGGCCAGCAGAGTTGTCCCATGACACCTCATCATCTGTCGATGTTGCCCTGCATGCTCTTAATTGGTACGAACGAAAGAATGGCTTAGTTGACGGGCTGTTATTGCTCCAGCCAACATCCCCTTTTCGTAGTCGTGAAACTGTGACGAGGGGATTAAACATGTTTAAAGAAAATCGAGCCTGTTCAGTAATTGGCGTTTCGCCTGCAGAGTCTCATCCTATGTGGTGTTTTAGAGTTAATGATAACAAAATGGAGCCCTTTATTGATGACGGTGGTTTGCAAATCAGATCACAAGATTTACCGCTTGCTTATGTTGTAAATGGTGCCTTTTATTTGGTTGATCCTAACGTTCTACGTGTAAATAAATCTTTTTACAATGAGGGAATGAGGCCACTGATCATGGATCAACCTGCAGAAGCTGTAGATATTGATACGGAGTGGGATTGGAAAGTAGCAGAAGCTTCATTAATGGTTGAAATTATTCCTAATTCACATCGATAAGACGCTAATTTAAATGAGGATAGTAATGTTTAAGCGAATAAAATTCTTTTTCCTATATTTAAAGTATTTTATAACTGCTAAAAAAATATGGCAATGGCCCCGCCAAACTGATGTTTTAATTTATGATGCCATGGGACAAACGCTTTTATTAGAATACCTGCAACCATGGAACCCCGAAGTTTTTCATGTGCGTTCTGAATTTATTAATATTCCAGTTTTACTCTTTAGTTTGTTTAGTAGTGGTAAAAAATCAGACGCCTACACAGATTGTTTCATCAAAAGAGTGAATCCAAAACTAGTTGTTACTTATATAGACAACAATCCAAATTTTTATACCATTAGCCAGAGGCATCTTTCAGTTAAGACTATGTTTATTCAAAATGGCACTCGTTCGTATTATGGTGATATTTTTCAGTCGCTTGCGAAATTGTCGATCAAGGACTGTAGTGCAATGACTGTCGATTATATGTTGACTCATGGCAGTAACATTGGGGACGAATTTTCTCGTTATATTAAAGGAAAAGTTATCCCAATTGGTTCATTGAAAAATAATATTTCTCAAATCTCCAAACCTATATTAAATGATGTAGTCTCTTTTGTATCGCAGTGGATTGAGAGTGGTTTTGTTTTAAATGATGAATTTTACTCACACTCAACATTTTTTAAACGTGTAGACAAGCCGATCGTTGAATTTTTAATTAAGTATGTTGCTAAAAACAATAAACAGTTAATGATTATTCCTCGCACTAGAAAGGGTGATGTTAATAGAAAAATGGAAGAAGCTTATTTCAAAGAGCTTATCGGCAGTGATGCAGTATTCCTAGAGCCAGTCGGTGCGTTTGGCTCCTACAAAGCAATAGATATCTCTGTGATAACCGTGGGTGTTGATAGTACTCTTATTAATGAAGCTATCGCTCGTGGTTCAAAAGCTGCTATTTTTTCGACTCGATCTATTGCTTTAGGTCTTGGATCTTTCACTTATGGCTGGCCTGGCAAGAGTTTAGACAACGGACCTTTTTGGACTAATCACTCAGATCCAGAGAACTTTGAGCGAATTATGGATCAGCTTTTAGAAAGCAATGAAGAGCAGTGGCATGATGAATTGAAAGAGTATAGTTTTGATAAACTAATGGCCTATGACCCTGGCAACGGCATATTAAAATCGATTTTAACAAAAGAGCTAGGTTCCCTACCCAGCGCGAAACAATAGATTTATGATCCAACGTTGCGCTTAAAATACTATTACTGATTTGATTGCTGTCCAAGCCTTCGCTGCTTTGATAAAATGATGTTAAATCGGTAAGTTACTTCAAACTTGTAAAAACTAATTACGTAATTGATCATTTAATTTCATCGCTGGCGTTATTGGCTACTTTGGCAATACTTGGGGCTATAGTGCCTGCTATATGTAACCCAATTCGCCTGGTTATTTTCTTGATTGACGCAATGGTGCTCTGGAAATAGTGCATTAATATAAGTTTAAGTTTAAGTTTAAGTTTAAGTTTAAGTTTAAGTTTAAGTTTAAGTTTAAGTTTAAGTTTAAGTTTAAGTTTAAGTTTAAGTTTAAGTTTAAGTTTAAGTTTAAGTTTAAGTTTAAGTTTAAGTATACTACTAGGGGTGTTTAATGATTACTTGTACAAAAAAAATAGAAGAGTTGTTTAAAGACTCTATTTCTGTAAAAGAAGAATGCCTTAAAATGGGATTTTTATCGATTGCAGTTATGGGCAACAAAATAACCCATAGTATCAAAAATGGTGGGAAAATAATGCTGTGTGGAAATGGTGGATCTGCAGCAGATGCACAACACCTTGCTGCTGAGATGTTGATACGCTTAAGACCATCGAACAATAGAGAAGGTTTGGCTGCAATAGCGCTCGCTCAAGATACATCTACGATCACAGCTTGTGGCAATGATTTTGGGTATGAAAAGCTTTATGAGCGTATGGTCACTTCCCTTGGAAAAGAAGGAGACTGTTTGATAGGTATTACCACATCAGGAAATTCAGAAAATATAATATTAGCAATGAGAGCTGCAAAAAAAATGGGTATTAATGTATTTGGATTTCTAGGTTCTGGAGGAGGAGAAGTTCTTGAGTTGTGTGATGAGAATTTTTTAGTACCTAGCGCTGATACTGGCAGGATTCAAGAGGCGCATATAACAGCAGGGCATGCTCTGATGGAATATGTTGAAGATAAATTACTTGAGTGTGAATATCTATATTTACAAAATTGATATAGCTTAAATATGAAAATTTCTATAGATAGTATTGATGCATTTGTCTTTGATTTTGATGGAGTTTTGACAAATAACAGTGTCCATTTAGATCAAGATGGTAATGAGTGGGTTAGCTGCAGTCGTTCAGATGGATTAGCATTTGATGTGATTCGTAAACTAGAAAAGCCATCATATATATTATCAACAGAAAAGAATTCTGTTGTCTCGGCACGCGCAAAAAAATTAAAAATTCAGGCATTCCAAGGAGTTGAGAATAAGGCTGAAGCGCTGTTGCAATTATCAGAGAGTAAAGGATATGACCTCAGCCAAATTCTGTATGTCGGTAATGATTTGAATGACTTCCACGTCATGAAAATTTGTGGCTATTCTGCTTGTCCGGCAGATAGTCATAAAAAGATAAAAGAGCTATCTAACGTTGTACTAAACACACGTGGCGGAGAAGGTGTGGTGAGAGAACTGTTAGAAGAAGTTCTTAATCTGGACTTTATTAAAATATTATATTAATTTCTTAAGGAGAAAAAATGTCAATTAAAATTATAGCTGAAATAGGAATCAACCATAACGGTAATATGAATTTTTGTAAAAAACTCATAGATGTTGCAGTAGACTCCGGTGCAGATTGTGTTAAATTTCAAAAGCGAGATATCGATCAAGTTTACACTCAAGAGTTTTTAAACGCTCCAAGAGAAAGTCAGTGGGGCACAACTCAAAGGGAGCAAAAATTAGGCTTGGAGTTTAGTGCAGATGAATATCAAGAGATTGAAAATTATTGCAGAGAGAAGGGTGTTGAATGGTTTGCCAGTGCTTGGGATATTAACTCGCAGAAATTTCTTCGTCAATTTAATTCAAAATACAATAAAGTTGCCTCGGCAATGATAGTTTATCTTGAATTATTAGAAGAAATTGCAAGTGAAGGTAAACATACGTTTATATCAACAGGTATGACGACTTATGAGGACATCGAAGCTGCTGTCAATATTTTCCGTAAGGCGGGTTGCTCATTTGAGTTAATGCACACAATTTCAACCTACCCAATGAAAGTAGAAAATGCCAACCTTAGAATGATAAATACCTTAAGAGAAAAGTTCAAATGTGATGTTGGTTATAGTGGTCATGAGAATGGGCTTGCTGTATCTAATGCTGCGGCAGCCCTTGGTATTACATCACTTGAGCGTCATATTACACTGGATCGGTCGATGTATGGTTCAGATCAATCAGCTTCCCTAGAGCCATCTGGTTTCAAACAGTTAATAGGTGCTGTTCGAAAAATTGAAATGGCGATGGGAGATGGTATTAAAAAGGTTGTGGCTGATGAGCTTCCAATAGCTAAAAATCTTCGTCAGCATCTTAATTGGAACCCTAGCGAGTAAAAAAACGTAACTACACAGGAAAATATGGATAAATTAATTGGTGTAATGCAGGGTCGACTGCTTCCAAAGTACAAAGGACGATACCAGGCTCATCCAGTTGGCTACTGGCAGGACGAATTTAGTATCGCCAATAAAGTTGGGCTAAACTGTATCGAATTCATTTTAGATTATGAGGATGCTTCAAATAATCCATTATTAAAAAAAGGTGGCATTGAAGAAGTCAAGCGAATTTCTGACAAGTCTAATGTTTTTGTCAAAACAGTCTGTGCTGATTACTTTATGCAGGCGCCTTTGCATTCCGTAGACAACGCAATAGCTCGCCAGAGTGAAGATATCATGGTTGAACTTATAAATAATGTTGCTGAATTAGGCGTAACCGATATCGTGTTGCCCTGTGTAGATAATTCTAGTGTTGCTCAAGAATTGTCATTCAATCTTTTTTTAAAGAAATTAACCCCCATTATTGATGTAGCGGAAAAAAGAAATATCAATATTTCTCTTGAAACTGATCTACCACCGAAGCATTTCTTAGAGTTATTAGATTTTTTTCAAAGTGATTGTTTAAAGGTTAACTATGATATTGGCAATAGTGCAGCACTAGGCTTTAATCCAGTCGAAGAACTAGAGGCCTACGGTAATCGTATTTCAGATATTCATATTAAAGATAGGCTTCTGCATGGAGGTCCTGTTGAACTTGGGTATGGTAATGCAGATTTTTATAGTTTTTTTGATAAGCTAAAAGAGTATAATTACCAAGGGCCATTTATAATGCAGGCATACCGAGACGATGAGGGTGTTGATATTTTTAAAACACAATTAAACTGGATTTTAAATATCATGAAAAAGTTAGAATATTAATAATCCTCAATGATCGTTAAATATTTGATATTTAATAACCTAATAAATTAATATTTTATACCAAAAGTTTTTAATAAATAATAATTAACTCTTATTAATATTTTAAACTAAATAAAAAATATAGAATAGCTTATTAAATTAAAAAATTTTATTTTTACTTAGCGTATTAGTTTACAGTTTATAGTGCCTGATAACTGTGGTTGTTGTATTTGTAAAATCTGTAAACTATTTCCAATATTTGTATTATATGCGATAGTAAATTTTTATTTTTTAATAAATTTAATGTTGCAAAATTTATGATAATAGTCTAGATTTTTATTTAATTGAGACTTCATTTTAATTTAACTATTTAAATAGTTTTTTGACTTAAAGACATAATTTAGGAGTTGTTTTTATGAGCGTTAATAAGCTTGGATTATTAAAGGGAATAAAAAAGAGTAATGAGCTCTATGCGCGAGCAAAGAATGCTATCGGGTCTGGGACTAATACATTTAGTCGAGCACCAGGCGTCTTTCCAGACGGTGTCGCACCAAAATTTCTCGATAGGCAGCAGGGATGTCACACATGGGATGTGGATGGAAATGAGTATATTGATATGGTTATGGGTTGTGGTCCTGTAACCATTGGTCACTGTCACCCCGTGATAGACGATGCAATTAAGGCACAAATGGACAAAGGGATCCTATTTAGCATGCTAAATCCTCTCGAAGTCGAAGTCTCTGAAAAATTAATTGCGACTATACCTTGTGCAGAAATGGTCAAGTTCTCAAAAAATGGGAGTGACGTTTGTGCAGCCTCAGTGCGGTTAGCAAGGCATGTGACAGGAAAAAATATGATATTTCAATGGGGCTATCATGGCTTCCATGATTGGTACATTGGAGCGACAGATTTTAATGCCGGCGTACCACAAGCAGTGAGAGACTTAACTAAAGGTTTTGATTACGAAGACACAGACAAGCTTAGAGAAATGTTTGCAGAGCATAAAGGTAACGTGGCAGCGGTTGTAATGGAGCCTGTGATTGGTCAAAAGCATAGATGTAGCAACTGTTTTGACTATAATGAATATCAATATAGAAAGCACCCTGTTAAATCGTTTAAGGCGTGTAAAAACGATTCAAACATGAAAATATTAAAAGAAATTAAGAAAATTGCTCATGAGAATGGTGCTCTTCTGATTTTTGATGAAATGATTTCTGGTTTTCGTTTTTCGATGGGTGGTGCATGTGAGTACTTTGACGTGGTGCCAGATCTAGCTACATTCGGCAAGGGTATTACAAATGGTATGCCTCTTGGTGTCTTGGTAGGTAAAAAAGAGTATATGTGTCAGTTTGATAAAGTATTTCTTTCGTCAACCTATGCACCGGAGGCGCTGACATTAGCTGCTGCATCTGCAAGTATCGATTTTTATAAAGAGCATGATGTAATAAAGGATTTTTGGCATAAAGGTGATTTTATTGAACATAATTTTGAAAAAGTTATTCGAAAGTATAATTTAAGCGATACTGTCTCCCTTGCAGGATACTCGGTTAGACCTATGGTCAACACCCACGGGGAAGATGGAATTCAAGACCCAATCCTAGCCACCTTATATCAACAAGAAATGTTTCGAAATGGAGTTCTGTGTTTCTCTGGAGTATTAATGTTGTCATATGCGCTTAATGATGATGATTTAGCGCTACTTGTGGATGCATTTGATAAGACTTGTAAGGTTATAAAAGAGGCCGTGGATAGCAAAAACTCGATTGAGAGTTTCTTAGAGGGTGTTCCAGGAGCTCCAGTATTCAAGGGCCTCAGAGAGCGTAATGCAGTCTCTAATTAGTTAGACTGCTAACAACTATTCTCTGTTGTATGTAAATAAGGTGATAATAAATTTCGATGAAAAAACAAGCTAATGTGGTGGGAATTATTCCAGCTAGGGGTGGTTCAAAAGGTGTTCCCAAGAAAAACATCAAGGAAATAGGGGGATTCCCCATGATCGCATATTCGATAGCAGCTGCTAAAATGGTCAAGAATATGGATCGTTGTATTGTTTCGACAGATAGTGATGAGATAGCAGGCGTTGCTAAAAACTTTGGAGGTGATGTTCCTTTCTTGCGTCCTAGTGAGTTTGCTACGGACTCTTCGACAGATATCGAATATATTAAACATGCGATGGAGTGGTTCAATGAAAATGAAGGTTATATTCCTGAATATTGGGTGATACTAAGACCAACAACACCACTGAGAGAGCCGCAGGTAATTGACGATGCTATTGACGAAATTGTTAACCATTCAGAGGCTTCGAGCTTAATTTCCATTCATGAGTTTGCAGAAACACCAGGGAAAATGTTTGGAATGCATGATGGTTTTTTACATGGGCTTTGCCCTATGGATCCAAGACCAGAGTATTTCACTCTCCCAAGACAAGCATTTGCTCTCTCATACTTTGGCAATGGCTATGTGGACATTGTCAAAACGAGCACGGTTGTCAACCATGACTCATGCTTTGGTTCTAGAATGCTTGGTTTTAAGGCCCCAGATACGGGGGAAATTGATGTTCCAGAGGATTTTAAAAAAGTTGAATTCTATTTAAGTGAGAGTAAGAGTAAAAGTATTATTTTTAATTATTTATTGAAGAACTAGATGACAGTAGATCTTGTAACGAACAAAGTCGAGTTAATTGACTTATTCCATAGGCTTGAACTGTGCCAAGGCGATGATGTAATGGTCCATTCTTCAATGAGCTCATTGGGATTCGTAGTGAATGGTGCAGTTGACGTTGTTGATGCTCTTATTGAGTGCATAGGTTTGGATAAAGGTACTATTTTAATGCCGTCTCATTCTGGCCAGTTAACAGATCCTACTGACTGGAAAAATCCTGCAATTTCCAAAGAATTACTTAAAAAGGTTCAGAATTCAATGAACCTTTTTGATAAAAAGTTAACCCCTATTCGAGGTAGGGGAGTTATAGCTGAAGTTTTATTGTCCTACCCAGAGGTGAAGAGAAGCAGGCATCCTTTAAATTCTGTTAGCGCAATTGGCAAAAGAGCAGATTTTTACACAAGTAGCCATGATGTAGATGAATCAGAGGGGATTGATAGTCCAATTGGAAAGTTATACAAGAATAACGGAACTATTATTGGTATTGGCGTCAGTGTTGATAGATTTACCGCTATTCACTTAGCCGAATTTATTGCAGATGTGGAGTATTTGTATGAAGATAACCCAGCCGTTTTGTTGGAAAATAAAGATGGTAATAATCATTTTAAACGAATAAAAAAATATCCAGGTAACAGTAATAACTTTGTTAAAATTTTACCTATATTAAGAGACTTAGATATTATAAAAGAAGTTCGATTTAAAAATGGGATTATGACGTGCCTTAAATTAAGGCCAGTTGTTGATTGTATAGTTAAATTATTAGATAGAAACCCTTACTTTTTAGTCGAAGATGGTTAAGGTGGTAAAATAATAATCCCTGGCGATTATTTAGAAATTAAATTCAGTTTGTATTCATTAGACTAGGAATTTCTCTATGCTAAAGCTCATGTGCTGGCAACTCTTTCTATGAATAAAAATGAAGTAAAATATCAAGGTTCAGACCCCTCTAGGAACAAATAATTATGGCAAAATTTTCCTTTAATGTAGTTCCCCGTGAAGCGCCCATAGCAGAAACTGGCCACAGAGCTATTAGAACTAAGATTCCAGTTCCCGAATCGTTAGCGCTATTAGAAGAAATTAAACTACATGAATCTTCAAATGCTTTAGAACAACTTCTGGTAGTGTGGGATCATGCTAAAAACCACAAAATTTTTGATCAGCGCTATAATACATCGATTAATCTATCGCCGAGCATATTTCTTGAAAATTCAAGTGATGGAATCAACAGATTAACTTAACTATACGAAGTGATTTATGGAATACAGATTTGTTATTTTTGGAAAAATTGTTCATACAGATTATTTTATTAATTTGTTAGATAAATATGGATTCCCGAAACCCTTGGTTATTATCTCGTTAGATGAGGAGTATTTCAGGGATGAGAGGTTATTAACTCCGTTTGGGTTGAATAGTAACATTGAGGAATTATCAAAAAACGGGCTGTGCCATCTGTATAAAATGAAAACTGTTAATTGCGAAGCAGCTTTAGCTTTATTTGATGAATATAAAGTTAATATAGGTATTTCCATTAATTGTAGGAACATCATTAAAAGGATGGTTATCGATTACTTTGATCACCCAATTCTTAATTTACATGATTCCTACCTTCCTGATGAGAGAGGTGGGGCTCTTAATTCTTGGAGGATTTTAAACGGAATTTCCGACGTTGGAAACACTCTACATTATCTGGAAGAAGGGGTCGACACTGGGGCTATTGTGCTTCAACAAAAAACCTTAATCGATAAAGAGTATCCACAACCAATAGACTACTTGCAAGCCGAAACGGTGAATTGCGAAAAAATACTTGCATCGTATATTGACTCATTGAGGCTGAGTAAACCAATTACAGCTGTAGAACAAGAAAACGATAAGAGCTACTACTATCCTAGATTATTTACAGAGATAAATGGAGTTATTAATTGGGATTGGGATATCGATCAAATAGAGAGATTTATAAGAGCATTCTCTTCACCATATCCTGGCGCTTATACCTACTATCGAGGGGAAAAAATCAATATTTTATCATGCAGTATCGAAAATTCTAAAAATACTTTCCACCCCTTTGCTAATGGGAAAATTGTAACAATATTAGACAACAAGTCTGTAAGAGTTATTGCAGGTGGAAAGTCGCTGTTTATTGAGAGTCTTCTAGTAGATGGTGAAATTATAATTCCTGGTGATTATTTAGAAATTAAATTCAGTTTGTATTCATTAGAGGAAGAACTCTTTCATGCTAAAACTCATGTCCCAACAACTCTTTCTATGAATAAAAATGAAGTAAAATATCAAGGTTTAGACCTCTCTAGGAACAAATAATCATGGCAAAATTTTCCTTTAATGTAGTTCCACGTGAAGTGCCCATAGTAGATACTGGCCACAGAACTATTAGAACTAAGATTCCGGTTCCAGAATCTTTAGCGCTATTAGAAGAAATTAAATTATATGAATCTTCAAATGCTTTAGAGCAACTTCCAGTAGTGTGGGATCATGCTAAAAACCACCAAATTTTTGATGAGTGGGGTAATGCATGGATAGATTTCACTTCAAGTATTTTTGTTACAAATTCAGGGCATGCTAATGATGAAACTTTAGCCCGAATTAACGAATGTATTGCTAAGCCCTTGCTCCATAGTTATTACTATCCAACTAGGATCCGCGCTCAGTTTTTAAAAAAATTGATTCAAATGACTCCTGAATACTTAGAAAAAGCGATTCTTTTGAGTGTAGGAACAGAAGCTGCAGAGAGAGCAGTAAAAATTTCGCGAATTTATGGGGAGTGTACTGCAAAGGGAAAAGGCATTATTGTTGGTGGGAATGGAAACTATCATGGAAAAACCTTAGGCGCTCAAATGGTTGGTGGTCAACACAATGATAAGGATTGGATTGGCTATACTGATCCCAATATGAAACACATGCCGTTTCCATTTCCTTGGGTTTTAGAAGATTTTAATGGTGATGGCAGACAACTTTTTCAGCATCATCTAGGGCTTCTTGAAGCTGAAGGTGTCGACTTGAAAAATATTGCTGCTTTTTTTGTTGAGTCCTTCCAAGGATGGGGTGCAATTTTCTATCCCATTGATTATATAAAAGAAATGCGGAAATGGTCCAAGGATAACGAAACCCTTCTTGTTTTTGATGAAATTCAAGCGGGTTTTGGTAGAACGGGAAAAATGTTTGCTTATGAGCATTATGGAGTGCATGCGGATTTGGTTATTTGCGGTAAAGGAATTTCTGGAAGTATGCCGTTATCAGCTGTTCTAGGTTCTGCGAAGCTTGTTGAGCTTGATGCTGGTTATACAAGCACCCATGGGGGGAATCCAGTAGCGTGTGCTGCAGGCCTTGGCAATTTGGAGGCTTTTGAAAATCATAATCTAGTAGAGGAATCTAAACGTAAGGGGAAGATTATGAAAGATATCGTATATTCCTGGAAGGAAAAATACCCATCTCGAATTGGACGTATACTTGGTAATGGCATGCTATATGGTGTGTTTATTACTAAAGCAAATTCCGATGAGTTAGATTCTGATTTAACAAATCATATCTGCGAGAGGGCAATGGAAAAGGGTGTGTTCTCTATTTGCACAGGGAAAGGCACTATTAAAATAGGGCCTCCTCTCACTATACCTGATGATGCACTAATTGAAGGATTGAGGGTATATGAAGAGTGTTTTGAGGAGTTATTTTAGTAATGAGCAATAGGCTAGAAAATCTATTTAACTTACAAGGTAAGGTTATTGTAGTTACTGGAGCAACTGGATTGTTAGGTAGGAAACATGCTGAGGCAATTGCCTACTATGGTGGTATACCAATATTATTAGACTTATCACAACAGGTGATCGATGACTTTTCTATTAAACTGAATGATAAATATAATGTAGGGTCAATTGGCTTTGCCATTGATATTACAGATGAAGAGTCAATTGAATATAATGCTAAACAGTTGATGGAAAAGTTTGGAAAAATTGATGGTTTGGTTAACAATGCAGCAAATAATCCAAAAGTAGAGGATAGTAGATCTGTTAATTTTTCTAGGCTAGAAAACTTTCCTCTAAGTATTTGGAATGAAGATATTGCTGTTGGTTTAACAGGTGCATTTATATGCGCAAAACATTATGGATTTGCAATCTCGAAAAACTCCAATGGAGGATCAATAGTAAATATTTCGTCAGACCTAGGTTTGATTGCGCCAGATCAAAGGCTATATGTCAAGGATGAAATTGATCACGATAAGCAAAATGTAAAGCCTGTAACGTATTCTGTTGTTAAGGCAGGAATGATTGGTTTAACAAGATATTTGGCCACATATTGGGCAGATATGAATGTTCGTTGTAATGCTATGTGTCCAGGTGGCATAGAAAATGGACAACCAAACGACTTCTTAGAAAAGTTGAACAAAAAAGTTCCAATGGGGAGGATGGCCAAATCCAATGAATACCAAGGAACTTTATTGTGGATGCTTTCGGATGCCTCAAGTTATTTAAATGGTGCAATAGTACCTGTAGATGGCGGCAGAACTGTTTGGTAGGAAATAGACTAACTTCCAAAAGCTTTCTATGTAACATTCAGCGTTGTACTATATCGTTAAGGCAATCGCTATTGATATGTTTTGGTTGCTGATGGTTTTCTTCCCCTTTTTTTATTCTATTGACCACCATGTCATCAACTCGACTGCTTTCTTACCATTTTTTTTAATAGAGGCAGGTCAGTAGAGTTACAATTAGAGGTTGGGGATGGATGAAATTCTAACTCTTATTTTCTTTGGTGCTAGTCAATGTTGCAGTGTTAGTTAGGTTTGATCTTATGTTTAGAATAAAGAAGCGATTGCAGGAGCAAATCAAATAAGTGACAAAAGTAACAAGACACTTAATTACGTCTGCGGACGAGCGTAGCTGGAAATTGAACTGCCCAGTTCTGTTTCTTGGAGAATGGTGTCAGTTATATGATCGAAAGTCTGTTTGGGAAAAGATGGATGCATTAGTTGCCAATTCATTTGAATTGCAACCTGATGAACAGAAAAAAAACCTTGCTTATACTCAAGAGTTGGCCGGCCAATTATTAATCGAGTTATCTGTTGCACTTAACTTACACCATAGTACGAATCATACGCAGCGGTATTGGAATATTTTGCTTGGTCCATGGCTTGAACGCTATGTGTGCATAATTTTTGATAGGTATTACACTCTTGACCAAGCCATAGGCAACCATGAATTGCTTACTACTACAGTGCTAGATACGCCTGAATACACGCTTGTTACTACCGACTCATTGAATGCAATTTGGGCATGCAATGACGATATCTGGAACCATGTTCTTTTTGCACGTATCCTAAACTTTATAGGTGGAGTAGAGGTTGCATCTAAACCTATCAAAACTGGAGTAGGGCTTAGATTCAATATGGACAGCGAAGTCACGTCTCAGCCTTCAGTCAGTTTAAAAAATATAATCCGCGCAATCTCCAAGTGCATCCTTCCAATATTTAGGGGACAGGATGATGCTTTTATTGTAAGTACTTACTTGCCAAGATGGAAAGAAATTGCGCTCCAATTATCACTTCGACAATTTCCACAAATCTGGCATAGTCCACCTTTAAAAGAGGGAAAATTTGATCGGGTGACTCGTCAAAATTTTACGGTCGGCAATGGAAGTCATACTGGATTCGAACTCTTCGTCCGTCTGCAGTTGCCTGAGATGATTCCAATTTGCTATCTGGAAGGCTACGAGCAGTTGTGCCATCAGGTTAAAGAGTTACCATGGCCAAAAGCACCAAAGTTCATTTTCACATGTAATAATTTTGACACTGATGAGATATTTAAAGCCTGGACAGGGCTCAAGGCTGAACAAGGTTTTCCATATTTTGTAGGACAGCATGGCGCCAATTATGGAACATTTGTTACCACTGAAAAATTCCCTGTTGTCGTTTCATGTGACAGGTTTTTTACTTGGGGTTGGACTAACAATCAACCCAAAAATGTTCCTGCATTTATTTTTAAGAATGCTGGCGAAAATGAAATAAAAAATTCAAAAGATGGTGGATTATTACTTATTGAACTACCACCTTTGCACCGCTCTGGTTTAGCAAATATTAATGCACAAAACTCTGATTTCTCTAGATATCAAGAGGAACAGTTCCAGTTTGTTTCAGCATTACCTGAAACTATTCAAAAAAAGTTAACTGTACGACTGCACGCGGAATGGAGGAAACATCGTTGGTCTGACGAAACGCGGTGGAACGATCGTTACCCGCTCATTTGCTTAGAATTGGGTTCAGCCTCTATCCAACAAATGATTTCAAAAAGCCGCCTTGTTGTTCATTCCTACGACTCGACTGGGATTCTTGAAACCTTGTCACTTAATATTCCGACCATGTGTTTTTGGTATGATGGTATGCATCATATACTGGATAATGCTAGGCCCTTTTATGAACTTTTAAGATATGTGGGTATTCTTGCTGATACCCCAGATCAAGCCGCAAAAAACATTGCATTACATTGGGATAACATTGATGAATGGTGGGAAAGTGAACAAGTACAAAGTGCTAGGAGAGTATTCTGTGAGCAGTATGCAAGGGTTGAGAAGCATCCTGTACGCACGATGAAGCAATTGATGACGTCTGCGATGCTAAATCATAATAATGAAAAACGCTAGCAAACTGCAATAACGATCACACTTAGGAAGTTTCTTTTATGATAATTCTTTCAATTTGCATACCCACATTCAACCGAGCAGCACACCTGCGTAACTGCCTCAGTTCACTTATTCAATGTGGCTTATCCAAATTGTCAGAGGTGCAAATATGTATTTCTGATAATTGTTCTACAGACACTACAAAGCAGGTCGTGGTTGAAGCTGAAAAAGTATTAACTATTAAGTATCAGGCGAATCAATCAAATGTTGGTATAGCACGTAATTTTTTAGAGGTCGTGCAAATGGCTGATGGAGAATTTGTTTGGATGCTTGGGGATGATGATCTTTTAATGCCTGGTGCTTGTGAGCGAATCATTGATCTTATCTACACCCATGCGCAGGTAGACTACTTTTACGTAAACGCTAATCATCTTAATACAGAATACGTTCAAAACTTTCCAAAGCCATTTAACTTAAAAAATCTACCAAAAAATATGCAGCCATTTTCTTCTTGGGAAGAAAGTGGTGAGATGCCTTTCCTGAAATTGATTGATCCTAAAGTTTCATATGATTTTTTAGGTGGAATTTTCTTATCAGTTTTCAGGCGCAGCATGTGGTCATCTCATGTTGGGTGTCTTGATAAACATGCACTTGCTGACGATCGATTGTTTTCACACTTTGATAATACATTCCCACATGTCAAAGTCTTTGCTAACGCTTATTCAAATTCTTTAGCTTACTTTTCACCAGAACCAGCAAGTGTTTGTCTAACTGGTGCAAGAGAATGGGCCCCAATGTTTTCAATGATAATGAGTATACGTATCATCGAGGCATTAGAATGGTATCGCAAATCTGGATTAAGTTTTTTGCAATACCTTAAATGCAGAAACTATGCACTTCGAGGTTTTGTGCCCCAGATGGGTTGGATTCTTTTGCATCCCAAAGTGTCTGGATTACGATATGTAAAAGTTAATAAGTCTATGCTTAGTAATTTAATATATCCCAACGTTTACTTATCACTAGTCTATTATGGTGTGTCGAAATTAGGTGTACTTATGAGTAGGTTTAATATTTTTGCGCCGAAGCAATAAAAAGTTATAATTAATTAGATTATGTCAACAGTTACAAAAATTACAATTAATCAATCGATTGGAAATAATTATGCAGGAAATAATGCACTGTGAAGTTTGTGGTAATACTAAGCTAGACCCAGTTCTCAATTTGGGCAATCACCCCATGTGTGACGATCTTGTAAGGGTTGACGATGATCGCGTTTGCCAGGAATATCCCATAGAAATATTGTTTTGCCCTATTTGCATTACTGGACACCAACGCTACCAAGTACCTAAGCATGAGCTTTTTCCTGCTTCGTACCACTATCGCTCTCGATTTACAGCGGATGTTTTAAAGGGTATGCGAAATCTTGTTGAGGGGTGTGAGCAAAAATTTGGGAATCTTTCAGGTAAAAGAGTTGTTGATATAGGCTGCAATGACGGCAGCTTACTTGGGCTTTTCAGAGAACAGGGGGCTTTAACTATTGGGATTGAACCAACTGATGCCGCTGATGATGCTAAGCTAAACGGTCATGCTGTTTATAAAGATTATTTATCAGAAAGTGTGGCCCATGAATTGATTGAAACACATGGATCTCCTGATTTTATTACATTTACTAATGTGTTTGCTCACATTGAAGACCTTACTGAGGTTTTACGAGCCGTAAAAAGTATGATGGCTGAGAACACAGTAGTAGTCATCGAAAACCATTATCTTGGTTCAGTACTTAATGGTAACCAGTTTGATACTTTCTACCATGAACATCCTCGGACTTATAGTTACACATCATTTGTACATATGGCTCACGAGTTAGGTGTGCAGATATCGGGTGTCGATTTCCCATCCCGGTATGGTGGTAATATTAGAGTATTCTTAGGTGGGCCCGATAAGTCTGCTGGAATAGACCAATTAAAGTCTGATGTAGATAAACGAGAGGCTGCATTCGAAACGTCATTTTCCCAAATGAACAGTAATATAGATCGTTGGAAAATGAACAAGGTTTCTCAGTTGAAGGCTTTAAATAAACTATATGGTCCTTTGCGTGCAAAGGCCTTTCCTGGTAGAGCAGCTATTTTGGTTAAGCTTTTGGATTTGGATGAATCATCAATTTTGGCCGTGTATGAAAAGCCAGGATCTCTAAAGATCGGACACTACCTGCCTGGTACACGCATACCTATCCGTTCAGATGATGATCTTTTCGCCTTATCTGATCAAACACAGCCCTTGTTGAATCTGGCTTGGCATATACCTACCGAAATTCGCAACTATATTGCTGAGCATGGTTATAACGGTGTGGTTATTGATATTATGTCTGCCGAAGATTTTGTACAGAAGTAATGGCATGATTGCGATACTTGGCTCAGGCTTTGGGCTCTATGGATATTTGCCAGCCTTGATTGATGTCTGTAAAGAGGGTGTTGTTTTGCCGGAACGATCTCGAACTCACTTTTGTGAAAGACCCGAACTTAAGCGTTTTTCCAGCAATGTGCAATGGAGAAAAAATGAGACCAAGGTATTGGATTCTGCCAGTGGGGTGATACTCGCTTTGCAGCCAATCACTCAAAGCGAATGGATTTCTGAGTGCTTGGCACGTCCTAACATAGAATTTTTGCTTCTTGAAAAGCCACTCGCGCCGTCTCCCAAGGCTGCATTAAACTTATTGGAAGAGTTAGTTCATTCAGGTAAGGTATTTCGTATTGGCTATACCTTTAGATACACAGACTGGGGTAAGCAACTTCGGAACACCCTAAATGCTAATAAAAAAGAGGGATTGCTGACTATTCGTTGGTGTTTTATGGCCCATCATTTTCTCCATGATTTGCACAATTGGAAGCGATTTAATGAAGTAGGTGGCGGTGCCATTCGGTTCTATGGTATTCATCTTATTGCTTTGTTAGCAGAGATAGGCTATCGAAATGTGACCTTATCACGAGCATTTGGAACTTCTCCAGAGGAAGTTGAAAAGTGGGTTGCAAATTTTGATGGTTCAGATTTGCCAGAATGTGAAATAGTCATTGACACCAAATCAAGTGTTAGCGAGTTTAAGGTTAAGTATGATTCTAATTCCTTTGCAGGGTCTGTTACCAATGTTTTTGCGAACCTAAGTGATCCGTTCAAATCGCAGAATAAAGATCGTGAATTGGCTCAGATTGATCATCGCGTGACCGTACTCAGTCAACTATGTGGTTCGCTTTGGGAAGAATATGCAAACGAGTATGAATGGTACGATGCAACTCTCAAGCTTTGGCTGAGTATTGAGGAAAAAACTCAATTTGAGCAAATCTAAGTGCTGACTGAAAAGTTAAAAAGGAAAGATGTATTTACCTTGTAATACTCCATCTAGGAAATTTGACAGCAATTCAAATATAAAAATACATCAATGAGGTGCATCAACTATAGTTGGCTTAAAACTTGGTTCTTGATGCAAAAGGATCTGCACTATGTTTTTAGGGAATTACTTTTAGCTAGAGGCATCCTTTTTCGTTAGAGTTTGAAGGTGAAACTAATCGCGTGTAGAAAGGTTGCAGTGGGTGAATACTTGCGTATATATTAATTGATGTTTCAAACAAGGAAGCTTTCTTTAAGTAACGTTTAATTGAAAAAAATCTGTAACTTATTGAAATTACGTACCAATTAGTTGAGTATTCGTTTCTATACAAAGACGAAATGCACTTTTTACTATTAACCTGATGTGTTAATAGCTAAATATTTAAATAACATGTAAGTCAAATAAAAGTCGGAGATCTTTATCGTGAAAGTAGTAATTTTAGCTGGTGGTTATGGTACGCGTATTCGTGATGTAGCAGATGATATTCCTAAACCGATGATTCCGATCGGACCGTATCCTATTCTTTGGCACATTATGAAATCATATGCGCATTTTGGTTTTAAAGAATTTATTATTTGCTTAGGATATAAGGGGCAGTCTATCAAAGACTTTTTTCTTAATTATGAAGCACACACGCGTGATTTTACAATTACTTTAGGAACTGGTGGGATCGTGAATTATCACAATAACCATGACGAATTAGGTTGGAAAGTAACACTTACAGATACTGGAACGCGTTCAATGACGGGTTCTAGGATTTCGCGTATAAAGGATTTTGTAAAGGGCGACGATTTTATGTTCACTTATGGCGATGGTGTGAGCGATGTTGATATTGGACAATTGGTTGAGTTTCATAAGTCGCATAACAAAATACTAACGGTGACTGGTGTGCGCCCACCTGGTCGATTTGGTGAAATGATGTGTGGTGAAGGTGGCAAAATTTTAGAGTTTAATGAAAAGCCACAAGCAGCGGCTGGGCGTATTAATGGGGGGTATTTTGTAGCAAACCCTAAGATATTTGAATACTTAGATGATCGTGAAGATTTGGTGTTTGAGCAAGAACCCGTAAACCAATTAGTTAAAGATGAACAGTTGATGATGTTTGAGCATGATGGTTTTTGGCAGCCTATGGATACTAGCCGTGAATATCAGTTACTTAATAAATTATACGAAAAAGGTGAAGCGCCTTGGATACGATAGATATGCGCGAGATTCTTAATTCTTTTCGCGGTAAGCGTGTTTTTGTTACAGGGCATACTGGCTTTAAAGGTACATGGCTAACTTTTTTACTTAAAGAGTTGGGGGCGGAGGTACTGGGTTATGGTTTGTCACCAGAGCAAGGCCCAAGCCATTTTGTATTATTAGGTATACAAGACAAAATTCATCACGTAGCAGGTGATGTTCGTGATGCTGCTAATTTAAATGCCGCCATGCAGTCTTTTCAACCAGAGATTGTTTTTCATCTGGCGGCTCAAGCGCTGGTAAAAAGCTCATATGATGATCCAGTACTGACTTTTGATACCAATGTAATGGGTTCAGTGAACTTGCTAGATGCTGTTCGTCAATGCAGTGCTGTGCGTTCCTTAGTTTATATTACGTCGGATAAATGCTATGAAAATCGTGAGTGGGTATGGGGCTATCGTGAAACTGATCAACTAGGCGGGCATGATCCATATAGCGCTTCTAAGGCCGCTGCTGAAATTGTATTTTCTGCCTATATCCGATCATTTCTTGCTTCTCGGCCGACGCTAGGGGCTGCGACAGCGCGCGCTGGCAACGTGATAGGTGGTGGTGACTGGGCCTTAGATCGCATTGTGCCAGACTGCATTCGCGCTATCGAGAATGGGTTGCCAATTCAGCTACGTAACGCCAGTGCCACACGCCCTTGGCAGCATGTGCTAGAGCCGCTATCTGGTTATATGATGTTGGCCGCTAAACTATATGAGCAGCCAGAGCAATATGGTGGTTCTTGGAACTTTGGCCCATCTACTTCTGAAGTACGTACTGTGTTTGATGTGGCGACATCTATGATTCAAACGTTAGGCTGTGGAAGTATCGAAGTTATGGGCTCACAAGACCAGCATCATGAAGCGCGCTTATTACAACTCAATTGTGATAAGGCTCACCAAGACCTTGGTTGGCACCCTCGTTGGGGTGTTGAAAAAACATTTGTCGCAACAGCTGAGTGGTATAAAATTATTATGGCTGGAGGCAATGCAGAAAATGCTACACGTACTCAACTACAAGACTTTTTTCCGGAGTTGCTATGATTCAAGGCGTGACACTTACACCGCTAAGGCAGATATTTGACGAGCGTGGCAAAGTCATGCATATGCTACGAGAAGATTCCTCAGTATTTTCTAACTTTGGCGAGATCTATTTTTCTTGTACTTACCCTGGGGCGATTAAAGCGTGGCATCTACACCAGAAGATGACACTCAATTACGCGGCTATTTTTGGCGAGATAAAGTGTGTACTTTTTGATGACCGACCCAATAGTGATACTCGTGGTTGCATTGATGAATATTTTCTCTCTCCCGAAAATTACTATTTGTTAACTGTACCACCGTTAGTTTGGAATGGCTGGAAAGGTCTAGGCGCGCATACCTCTATTGTCGCTAATTGCGCCACTATTGCGCATGACCCTAGCGAGATTCAACGTAAGCCGGTCAGTGATCCTGATATACCTTACAATTGGCAGATTCAGCACAAATGAACCATCGAATTTTGATTACAGGTGGTATGGGGTTTGTTGGAGGGCGTGTGGCGCAGTCCCTAGCCGCACGAAATGATATTACTCTTACCTTAGGCAGTAGATCAGCGCAGGCGAACCCAGACTGGCTGCCTAGCACACGGATTTTGGAGATGGATTGGAATTCGTCAAAAAGTTTAAGATTGGCTTGTAATGGAATCGACACTTTAGTGCATTTGGCTGGCATGAATGATTCTGATTGTTTGCGTGATCCAGTGGCCGCATTGGAGACTAATGGAGTTAATACCGCACGCTTGATACAAGCCGCCATAGTGGCAGGCGTAAAACGTGTTATTTATTTCTCAACGGCTCACGTTTATGGCCCTAGTTTAGTTGGCCAAATTGATGAGTCTACATTGCCCAAAGGGATCCATCCATACGCGACTAGCCATCGTGCAGCAGAGGATGTGGTGTTAGCTGCTGCTAATGCAAATATGGATAGTATTGTACTAAGGCTATCCAACGGTTTTGGTGTGCCTGCTCACTCAGCAGTAAATGCATGGATGTTGTTGATCAATGACCTATGCCGCCAAGCAGTGGCCCTCGGTAGTATGAGCTTGCGGTCAACAGGCTTGCAGCAGCGAGACTTTATAACATTACATGATATATCTCGAGTGGTTACTCACATGATTTTTCTACCAAAAAACCAGGTTGGTGATGGCTTATTTAATGTAGGTAGTGGAAAATCTTCAAGGGTGATTGATATGGTGGAATTGATACAGACTAGATGTACAAAAATTCTGGGATATACTCCTGAAATAATTCGCCCGCAACCTATCACTGATGATAAAATTTCGATCTTGGATTATAGAATTGATAAGTTATCGAATACAGGCTTTAGATTGAGTGGTAAGCCAATTTTCGAAATTGACGAGACCTTACGCATGTGTAAAGAATCTTTTAAGTGTATAAATTAACATGAAAAAAACCTATCCCCATTAATTTAATTAAAATTCGCTGACTATGATTTTCTTTTTTCAGGCTATATTTCTATCGATCATTATCCTCCACCAAAACAATATCTGGGTGACCTTGATTCCATACCCCTCCGCTACATTCTTAATTATTGGCACTACTTTGTTCTGGTTTGGGTTAATCAGGCGTAACTTTTTTCTCAGGAACCTGCCACTCCAAGCTTTTATTGTGCTGGTGTTGATATTAGTTACGCAATTACTGATTGGTATGGAAAGTGGTGCACAACAAACGAGTATATACCGCAGCATGTTAAGATATGCATTGCTGACCATCATGTGCATTGGCATCATCTCCCAGTGGAGACCAGCGCAGGAAAAATATGCAATAAAGCTATTTGTTGTAATTTCTACGGGGATTGCATTTCTTGGAATTGTAGCGTGGCTAATTGTCAATCTTACTTGGATATATGATGGGGTAATTGACCCCGCTCATTTTATTGACTTGGAGCAATTTTCTGGTGGGAAGATGACCAGATTGCATGGAGACGGGAACGCGGAGCTTAAAAATGATTGGGGAATATTTGCGAATACCTACTCGTTCCCATATTCATTAGGATTGGTGCTTACGAACAGCTACCTTTATGAGTTTGCTGGTATTGAATTCTTTAGAGCCTCTGGTTTTTTCCATGAACCCGTTACTACATGGTTCATGACTATTCCTGCGATTGTCTTAATTACTTCAGGCTCGCTTTTTAGTACAAACGTAAGAAGGCTACTAATTACAGTTCAAATTTTATTTCTATTTGCTGCATTTTCGCTATCAATAATGTTTTCTCTTGTGCTTATATATATCTTTCGTCAAATGTTGTATTCGGTTCTTGATATATCCACCTCTTTCGCTCGCTTGAAGCCATTTCTGTTGGTTGCCATGGTTGGAGTGGGTATTTGGGTTATTCAATACCTGGCTGCAGATTATAATTATAAAGGATACTGGTCTGGGATGAATGTTGTTTTGTCGAGATTACATTCCAATAATTATTTGGAGATTGTTTTTAACAATTTCTTTAACCCATCGACCGTATTGCTTTATATTTATTTATTGGGGGTTGCGATTTCGTGCGCGTGGAAGGCAAGATTAGGTCAAGATAATATCTTAATGGGATTTTCACTGATTGTTATCTCTTTTCTAATTGTGGCATTGAAAGGCAATTTTTATCATTTACTTATAAACCCTGGGTTTTTTATTATGTTTTTTATTATGTTGAAACATCGCAAAAACATGATTGTCGTCTTTTCGCGGGCTTAAGTTCTGTGATGGTGTCGACTCGCATCTTCGAAAATGCATCTCAATGACTTTGGATCTACAATAATTAATGTTCAAATATGGCATTACAACGGCGACACCCTAACCTAACAATTAACCATTAACCTAGGTTGTTAATGGGGATTGCCATATAATCGTTTTTTAAATGTAGGATTCTAAAACATGGTAGTTAAAGACAATCCGTTAGTCAGTATAATTGTGAATTGCTTTAATGGTGAAAAATTTTTGCGTGCTGCGCTGGATAGTATAATCTCTCAATCTTATGAAAATTGGGAAGTAATTTTCTGGGACAATCATTCCACGGATCAAAGTGCTAATATATTTTTTGTTTATGCGGATGAGCGGTTTCGGTATTTCTATTCACCTTCTCACACTGTTCAGTATGAGGCACGAAACCAGGCTGTAGAGAAGGCTAGGGGGGATTTTATAGCTTTTCTGGATGTTGATGATTTTTGGTCACCTGAAAAATTGGCCATGCAAATTCCACTGTTTCAGGATGTAGAAGTTGGTCTTATATATTGTAAGGCCTTGGCGCTCAATGAGAGCTCCAATGTCTCGCATCAAATGCATAAAAATGACCTTCCTACTGGTTGGGTGCTAAGTCAATTAGTAGCACAGTACTTTTTAGTTCTATCCTCGGTCGTGTTGAGGAAATCTGCTTTTTACTCAATTAAAAATGGTTTTGATGCATCGTTAAATATTGTGGGCGATATGGACTTTTTTATACGATTGGCTATTAACTGGAAATTTGATTGTCCCCAAGAGGAGCTAGCAGTATATAGATTGCATGGAGATAATTTAGGTCAGACCCAGAGAGATACTCATGCCAAAGAGTACAAAAAAGTAGTAAAAAAATTTAGAGAAAATGAATTTATAAATAAGTTACCAGAGTTAGATAATTTGGAAAATGAGCTTATTTATGTTGAAGGGCAACGGTATGTAATCAAAAGAAATATTAAAATGGCTATTAAAAGTATTAATAATCTTCCTTACGGAAGATTAAAGATCAAACTAATAATGCTACTTGTGATTCCTCGCCCCTTACTAAGGTGGCTGAGGTGGTTGTCTGGCCACTATTTTTCGCCTGCTTTAGAAAAATAAGGACACTTTTAATTGATTTCAAAGCTAAGTTGAAAAATGTAACATTCATAGCAGTTCCCTCATAGATATGACCAGAGCGCTATAGATAATTATTGATTTTTTAAAATTGGAAGATAATGACCACTAAAGAATCGGAATATGATTGGATCATAATTGGAGGAGGTATTTCAGGAATTTCGATTGCTGAAATACTTTGTAGGGAAGGCAAATCAGTTTTGCTTTTGGAAAAAAATGATACTCTGGCCTCAGAAACTAGCAAAGGTTTCCATGAATGGGTGCATTCTGGTGCTCTTTATACGTTGGTCCCTGATAATTTGTTAACTCTTCGATACTTATTAGGAGCCACTGACGACTTGATCGAGTACTATTCTTCTTTTCCAGGAATGAATTTAACTCCTTCGGTTTCAGGACTAAAGATCAATGAACTCGGATGGTTTAATGATGACAGGATTGAATTTTTGTACAAAATCCATAAATTAAATCCAATATGGCTTTCTCTTGTTTCAAGATCAGTCGAATTAATAGGAATGGTGGGGACCCACGATTGGCTTAGGAAGAGAGCAGGTTCTGAGTATGGAGGGTCACATATACAATTGCAGGATAAATTTAAGAATACAGTTGCTCAGCTTCGCAGTAAATCTGATTTTTTTTCGGTGTCAAGCCCAGATTTCACCATGAATTCTAGAATGCTGGTTTCAGACTTGCTCTCGTCTGCCGTTAATAATGGTCTTGATATAATGACTGGGGCGGAAGCAGAAGCGATCAGTGATAAGAATAGCATAGTTCATGTTAATGTTTTGGGGAGCTCATATAGAACCAAAAATGTGGTGGTTTGCAGTCCTGTTGCAACATCAAAGTTTTTTGATTTCCCAATTAAGACTTCCTATGCCCCTATGGCTGTGGTTGAAAGCATTCCTGATAATGAAAATAGTTTTGTTGAATTGGATTATTGGCCACGTAAATGTATAAACCTGCTGAAAAAGGGAAATAGCATAGGTCTAGCGGGCGGTATTACTCTTGATAACAAAAGCGATATTAAGTCCTACCTCAAATATGTAATTGAACGACATAAGAGAAGAAATCCTTCTTTAAAAGTTGTTGATAGCTATGTTGGTCTTAAACAAGAATTAGTAAAAAAAGGTGAGAACAGAAACTACCTTTACCATATTAATCAAACTAGTCCAAATGTATGGACAGTTGTTTTAGGTAAGTTCACTCTGGCCTTTAGTATGGCTCCTGAGTTTTATAGAAGGGTTTACAATAAAAATCCAAACAAGATTGTAAAAGTGGGGCTCTCTTCAGAAATAAACCCTGTTCTTTCTGAAACGGCTTGGCAAGAAATAATATCAAATAAAAGGCGATAAAAAGTGGGAATGATAAAATTACCAAAGGAATCAATTGAATTATTTGAACAAAACTATAAACAGATATTCTCATCAGGTGAACTAGCTGAGGGCAAGTGGAATGATGCTGTAGCTGATTGGGCTTGTGAATACACAGGAGCAACTCATGCTTTGGCAGTGAATTCGAATGGTGCTGGTTTGCATGCATTGTTGGTGGTACTCAAGCATTACCGCTCAAAGAAAAAAATATTTTTGCAGAGTAATACTATGTACGGAGTGCGCACAATAGCAATTTCCTCTGGGCTTGAACTCTGTGGTTATGTGGACTGCAGCTTGGACTACCTAATGCCTACATATGATCAAGTTAAAGACTACGTTGACCAATTTGATAAGCCAGAAGAATATGTTTTTTTGGTTACTCATATTGGGGGATGGGTCAATCCTGACATACAGAAAATTGCTGACCTATGCAAAGAAAGAGGTATTTCTCTTATTGAAGACTGTGCTCATAGCTTGGGATCACTTTTGAAAGGCAAGCACACTGGCTTATTTGGCGATGCTGGAGTTTATTCACTCTACGCCACAAAAGCCATCCCAGTGGGGGAAGGTGGAATTGTTGTTACAAATGATGATGATCTTTATCAAAAAACTAAGAAGTTTTCGATGTATGATCGTTTTGATCAAAAGTTAGATTTAGGCATTAATATACGCATGTCAGAAATCAATGCACTTCTTTCTTACGCAGTGCTTCAAAAGATTGATGAAATTATCAAAAGTAAATATTCGATAGCGAAAAGACTAATATCTGCATGTAATAATTCAGGAATTGAATACATCGATCCTGAAAGTAATAACCAGCGCTCAAATCTCTATAAATTTATTTTGTTGTCTCGCGCTGAAGACCCAGTGGCATACTTTGAAAAAATCACAAAACGAACATCACCTGTGTATGATTATGCATTAGGTAGAGATATGTTTGGTGTTAGCTCAAGGCACATTTGTTTGCCTATTTGGTATGGGCAACTATCCGTTATTACAGATGAAATAGTCAAAGAACTTGCTAATACTAATGGTTGAATTAAGAGTGAATTCAAAAAATAAAACAATACCGTTGAAGGTTCTATTCTTCCACATCATGAAAGAAAATTTTAGTGGAGCTCAGCAAAACATATTTCGACTTCTGATCAATCTTGACTCACATTCGATAGACCCTGTTCTTATTGGACAAATGGAGTGCGAGCTAACTGTACTGTGTAGGAAGAAAAATATTGCAGTTGATATGGTCCCCTTTCACCCTGGACTTGAGGTCTATGATGGAGGATTGCTGAAGTTTAACGTCAAAACGTTATATGTTTTTTTCACTGCAATATTTATGTATAACAAAGCACTGTGTAAAAAGTTTGATCAGCACAAGCCAGATGTTGTATGGGCTGATAATATTAGGACATTTTTTACAGTGTTTGTTGCATGTAAACTTAAAGGGGTAAAAATAATTTGGAATATATGGTCTGAACCTCAAGGTAAAGTCGCATGGCTTCTGCATAGGATTGGTCTTTTCTTAGCAGACAAAGTGAACTTGGAATACTCGAATCAAGGTCTCAAAGTATTTGGGTCTTTATCTCAAAGGAAAATATTTCGTGAAAAGATTGTCCCTCTTTATACGGGTGTTTCTGATTTTGCGGCACTAGAGGGTTCAGATATTCGGAAAGAGTTGTCTTTGGCTTCTAGTTCTTTGCTTGTGCTTATGGCTTCAAATATTGTTGCTGGCAAAGGCCAATTAGATCTAATTATGTGTATGAATAATATAAGAAAAGAATTCTCGGACGTCCATCTGCTGATAGCTGGGTCAGCTGTTGAGAGTAATCCAGAATCCGAAGAATATTTTGGGAACCTCAAAGAGTATGTTCTAAATCACAATTTAAAAGAATCTATTCATTTCCTTGGTTGGCGATCAGATATTAGTGATTTATATCAGCAGAGCGACCTCTACGTGTCGACATCCTACAGTGAGTCTCTTCCAGATGCTGTGAGGTCAGCTATGCAGGCTTGTTTGCCTGTCATCGTAACAAACGTAGGGGGTAGTAATGAGCTAGTGGAAGAAGGCAAGAATGGATATCTATTTGAACCAGGAGATGTAAAGTGCCTAATTAGTTATATGAGAATATTATTGCGGGATTCTGACCTGAGAAGTGAGATGGGCCAAAAAAATGAGGCTATCATAGAAGCTAAATTCTCGACGAAAGTTTACGCAAGAGAGTTTGAAGATATGGTGGCGCAATTAAGTGGGTGATTCAGAATATTAATGAAGACTAGTAATAATAAAATACAGCAAGACATCGTCAGCAAAATTGAAGATATGTTTTCTGCAGTGAATTTGAGAGTTGTTGATTTTGGACCTCTAGAAGTAAATTGTTTTTCAATATGTTTTTGGGTTGATCTTTGGGGTCCCAAAGGAAGTGATTCAATCTATATCAAAGTGCCAAAAATAATATTTTATGATCAAAATAAAGAAGGCCTTGGTGATATCTCTGAAGAAGATAGAATTCTTGCAATTAATGAAGTTGATAGTCTGGACTACCTCCTTAAGGTTTGGGATACCTCGCTTGAAGTTCGATTTGTTGAAAAATTAGGATACCTTGAAAAATACAATGCGATAATCACAAAGAGGATTAAAGCGGATTTCCTCTTTAAGAAATTCCGTATATATGATCAGTTTGGTAAGTCGAACGATAGTGGATTTGACCCAGTCAAAAATGGGTTGTGTAACTTTGGCACTTCGTTGCGCACTTTTCATAGCGTAAGTTCAGAAGCCACTCAATTTTATGCTGATGATCATGAATTAAAATTTGAAAAATATCTTGGTGTGTTAGAAAAATATGGGGTTGGCTCAAAAAAACTCAGTGTTGTCAAAAAATATCTTGCTGAGCACAAAGGATATAGTTGTGATAGCTACTTAGTGAATAATTTTAAAGGGATAGACATTAGGCAGATTTTCATCAAGGGTAATGAGCTATTTATAATTGATCCCGGGAAGATATCGACCGGTTTAGCTGAGGTGGACATAGCAAGATTCGTTGTAACTTGTCGCATTCTGTATTGGGGGACCTCTGCGATCATCCGAAAAACTCGTCCGTCTGTGAGATATGAAAAAGCTTTCCTAGATGGATATTATGCTTCCGATGATCGGGCACAAAAAATAATAAAATTTTTGATTATCAAAGAGGTTTTGAAGCACTGGAAGATGGCACATATTAGTTTAGGCAAGCGAAATTGGAAGAGCTATGTTAAATTTTTCTTAAGAAAAATATACATAGATTCTTTTTATTACAAGCTATTAACTGATGAATTATTTGAATTAAATTGAATTATGAGTTTTGCACTATGAGTTATGAAATACATACAAAAAATGCCTATAGAAACACCAAAAAGGCCAAAGAGTACCAAGATCAATATATCAAGGGAGCTAAGTGGGCTCGGTTCACCATGTGGCGGCAAAAAGGCATCATTCAAAAGTTCATAGGTCATTGCCAAATAGCTAAGGGCGATTCTATACTCGATATTCCATGCGGCACAGGTTATGCAGGCCGCATCCTTAGTGACATTAAAGGGGATATATTTGCTTCTGATATATCGATAGAAATGATGGATTTAGCTGTTGGTCAATATAAACAAAGTAACTTTTCTGGATTTGTACAGGCCGATATTACACAGATACCATTCCCGAAAGGAAGATTTAGGAGCATTATTGTCTTGGCGCTGATGCACAGGCTTCCCAGTGAGCTAAGAGCACAGGTCCTGTCTGAGATGAATCGAGTCTCGAGTAAATATGTAATTATATCGTATAGCGTAGAAAGTTTTAGTCAGAGGGTAAAGCAGTGGCTGCTCCTAAAAATAAAGCGCACCCATATTCCTGCACCCGCCTCAATTCCAGTAAATGTCATGCGTGAAGAAATAGCTAGCGCTGGGTTTACCATAATCAAAAAGAAACACATTATGTTTTTCCTTTCGGCGAAAGTGGTTTTTTTGATAGAGAAAGAAGGTTCCTGATGCCTGAAAATAAGAAACAGATAGTCAAAAATAACATCTCTCTAAAGGTCGCAATTATTATTCCAAATGATTTCTCTATCGTCTGGTTTTGTGAAGTTCTTGTTAAGCAGTTGATGATAAATAATGAAGTTACCGTTATCTGTGATATTCATGATGGTTACGAGCATGGGCACTATTTAGACATTATAAAACAATGGGGTGTGAAACATAAGCATGTCTCCTTTTACAGATTTTTTAATCCCATTAAGGATTTTAAATATATTGTCTCACTTTATAAGTGTTTAAAAGAAGAGCGCTTTGATATGGTCATGAATATATCAACTAAACCAAATCTCTATGGCTCGATTGCTGCTAGACTAGCAAAAGTGGATAGAATTATTTGTTCTGTTTGGGGTTTAGGCTTAGCCTTTTCTGACAATAAAAGCATAAAAACTAAAATTTTAAAATTTTTTGCAAAACAGCTTTATAGGTTCGCATTCAAAGTAAGTGAGAAAGTTTGGTTTACCAATAAAATTGATCATGAGTACTTTGTGTCAAGATCAATAATCGAGCAATCCAAAACGCTATTAACAAAAAATTATGTCAATGTCAGGGATTATTCGGCTGCATCAGTCTCTAGTGAAGTATCAGAAAAGCTCAAATACAAGCTGGGGTACTTAGAAACAGATCAAGTAGTTATAATGCTGTCCAGGCTAAGTTGGGCTAAAGGGGTTAGGCAGTTCTGTGAAGCTTCTGAGTTTCTTAGGGAGAAATACCCTGAAGTCAAGTTTTTGTTGGTTGGGCCTGAGGACTTAGGAAGTATAGATAGTGTTCCAAGATCCTATATAGAAAGTTATCAGAAGCAGAATAATTTTAGCTGGATAGGTTTCAGGCGCGATGTAAAAGAACTGTATTCGATCTGTGATTTGGCTGTGTATCCATCATATTATAGGGAAGGCGGTTACCCAAGGGGTTTAACGGAGCCAATGGCGATGGGGAAACCTGTGATAACTACCGACAGTGTGCACTGTTCGGGAGCTGTTGAGGATGGAGTGACAGGAATTTTGGTTCCTATCAAAAGCTCAGTTGCGTTAAGCGCTGCTATTGAAAAAATCATCACAGATAAAGCTTTAGCGGCTGACTTTGGTAAAAAGTCTAGAGAGAAAGCTGTGGCGGAGTTGAGTGAAGACGTAATTATTAAAGAATTAGTGCGTGACATTATTTGAATAAGGAATGTGGATTGTGAAAAAAGAAGAGTTTGTAAGGAAAGACCAAAAATTCTATGACTCATTAGAAGACAGGAAGAAAGCTGAAATTGAACACTCTGACCGCAGAAGGCAAATTGTGACAGGGTATGAATATTTTACTGATGCCTCCAAGACTAATGAAGATGTCAACTACGTTGTTAATGAGGAAGAATATAATGAGCATTTCTCTAATGCAAAGTTTTATAGCATTACCAAGTCAAGCTTTGCATATAGGGATTCGCTAGTCTATCCGAGGGTCAAGGGCTATGTGGCTTTAGATTATTGTTGTGGTAATGGAGAGATTGGAATTGCTATGGCGGTGAGTGGGGCTGCCAAGGTACATGGTATTGATATATCAGAAGTTTCAATTAGGAATGCTGAAGCGTTGGCGCTTGAAGCTAGTGTAGGTAAAGTTTGTAATTATGAAGTAATGGACGCAGAGAACCTTACATATAAAGATAATACCTTTGACTTGGTTCATGAATATGGTGCGCTGCATCACGTGGATCTTGAGGCATCACTGAAAGAGGTGGCTCGAGTGCTCAAGCCAGATGGAAAATTTGTCTGCACTGAAGCATTAAGACATAACCCTCTCATTCATGCCTATAGGAAGAGAAGTATGCACTTGCGCACTGTCTGGGAAGTTGACCACATACTTGGAGTCCCTAATATTATGCAGGGGAAAAAATACTTTGAAAATGTAAAGGTCCGTTATTTCCATCTTTTTGCTCTTGCTGCAATCCCATTCAGGAAGTTCTTTTTCTTTTCTGCAATGCTAGCGGTTTTAGATTCGATTGATACTATTGTTTTGAAGATACCTTTAATTCGTCGCTTAGCGTGGGTAGCTGTTATAGAGTATTCTAATCCTCGGCAAAATCCTTAGTAGCTATCTCTTTAAATTATGGATCCTTCATGAACGATGCTTCGGATTTGGCAATGTATAACTTAGTAAAAAGAATCAGTGATGTTATGCTTTCCTTTTTTAGTATTTGTTTGCTTTTCCCACTATTTGTCTTATTAGGCTTGTTAATCAAGGTTGATTCTAAAGGTCCTGTGATTTACAAAGGAATTCGTTCAGGGTTGCATTCTGCACCTTTCGAAATTTATAAATTCAGAACTATGGTTTATAACGCAGAATCCATTGGAGGATTTGTTACATCTGAAAATGATGGTCGAGTTACTCGAGTTGGTAGAGTTTTTAGGAAATATAAACTGGATGAATTACCACAATTGTTTAATGTTTTACAGGGTTCTATGAGTATCGTTGGGCCGCGTCCAGAAGTGCCTCTATATACAAACATGTATACGGGTGAGGAGATGCTAATTCTAACTGTGCGTCCGGGGATTACCGACTTTTCTTCAATGTATTTTGTTCAGTTAGCTAGTGTCGTAGGCTCAAGTGACGATAAAATCCAGTTTGATAGAAATATTCAAGACGTTCTCAGGACTAAAAATAAACTTCGTATTAAATATGTAAAAGAACGGTCCTTTAGTACTGATATACAAATCATTATTAAGACCTTTGTGAAATTATTTAAGAGCTTTTAGATGAAATACTCGAGATGCTTTTCAGGAAATACTCCTATTTCAAAGGTTACGTTTGGTTGTGGGCCATTGAGCGGGGTTGACTGGGGTAATTTTGACATAAATGAAACTATGTCTGCAGTATCTAAGGCCTATGAGATGGGTGTTAATGTTTTTGATACGGCTGATGTCTATGGGTTGGGTACATCAGAAACACTATTATCGCAAGCGTTGGGTAGCAAGCGACATGATGCTGTAATATCGACTAAGTTTGGAGTAAATTGGTCCAAGCATGCCAGTCAGGATTGGGCAAAAACTTTTTATGATTGTAGTCCAAAGAGAGTCATTGAGGCTTTAGATGCCAGCCTTAGAAGACTGCGCGTTGACTCCATTCCTCTTTACTATGTGCATTGGCCTGACCCTAATACGCCTTTCAGTGAGACTGCAGAGGCTCTTCAACGATGCCAAGATGCTGGGAAAATACAGAATATTGGGCTCTCAAATTTCCCTCTGTCAAAGATTAAAGAGATTAACCAAGATTTTAAGATTGCCGCGGTTCAAGTGCAATATAGTTTAGTTGATAGGGCAATTGAAAATATTTTTTTAAAAACTTGTGAAGAGTTAGGTATTGCCGTGTTCACCTATGGTCCTCTTGCTCAAGGTTTTTTGAGTGGGAAGTATAATAAAGACAGTATTTTTGATGTCAAAGATTGTCGTTCAAGGCTATCTCATTTTGATGAAGATGGTTTTCAAAAATATCACCTTACCATTGAGAAAGTTCGAGAAATTTCTGAAAAATATGGTGTTTCGATGTCTCAGGTTGCAATTCGATGGGTAATAGAGAATTCAAAAGTTGTATCGGCTATATCGGGAATTAAGTCAGTGGCTCAAATGGAAGATAACGTAGGTTCTCTAAATTTTGATATACAGGCGGATGAGGCTGATTTCTTCAATGTTAGAATGGAAGACTAATTAGGAATATAATTTATGTTAAATATAAAATTATTAGAAACTCTGGTATGCCCCTTGTGCAAGGGCTCATTAATTTACAAAAGTGCTGAGAAAGAATTGGTTTGTAATATTGATTGGTTAGCATTTCCATTTCAAGGGGATATTCCCATAATGCTGAGAGATGAAGCTCGCTTGCTTGGTGCGATCAAAGAATAAACATCAGCTATAATTTTAAACTCTAATAGAGGTATTTAAGTGCAAGATCCCAAGATAGCAGTGTCTGGAGGCCTAAGAACTTCAGCAGAAGTGCAAGAGGCTGGTTTAAACAAAGGCTGGTTTGACCAGAACCCAGGAAGTTGGGAAGAAAAAATGCAAAATTTCCCAAAATATGTAAGGCGCCAAAATTTAACCCGGTTTCTAGTCCTTTATGAAATTTTTAAGAAAGTCCTGAATGTGAAGGGCTCGATAATTGAATGTGGGGTTAACCAAGGCTACGGGATAATGTCTTGGGCAAAATTTTCTGCAATTATGGAACCCGTAAACTTGACCCGCCGTATATACGGCTTTGATACTTTTGAGGGATTTCCAAGTGTATCTGAGCAAGATGTTTCTGGATCAAGCGATCATGTCAAAGTTGGTGACCTTGCTGCAGATACCTTTGAGGAGTTAAATGGCCTTGCTGAAATTCATGATAGCACACGTTTCCTTGGGCACGTCTCGAAGATGGAGCTAGTGAAAGGTGACGCAACAACAACAATTCCCGAGTTCATAGATAAAAATCCACATTTGCTGGTTAGTCTTTTATATCTAGACTTTGATTTGTATGAGCCAACAAAAATTGCTTTAGAATACTTTGTTCCTAGGATGCCAAAAGGAGCGGTGGTCGCTTTTGATGAGCTTGATAACCCATTATGGCCCGGTGAGACACAAGCTATGCTTGAGTTTTTTAAGGATCACAAGTTGACGATACAAAGGCTTCCGTTTGATCCTTATGTTGGATTTGCAGTTATAGAATAATGAATATCGGTCCAGCTAATGAATAAAAAATATAATTTAGATGAAGTAGCACGTTTTGCTTTGTCGATTCGTAAGAATACAGTCATGATGACTAATGCTGGAAAGAGCTCCCATATAGGCTCTATTTTGTCAATTGCAGACATTTTAGCTGTTCTTTATGGCGTAGTTCTCAGAGTCGACCCTGCTAACCCGCAATGGTCTGAGCGTGACCGATTCATTCTCAGTAAAGGCCATGCTGGAGCAGGAGTTTATGCAGCCTTAGCTGAAAGAGGTTTTTTCTCAACTGAAATCCTTAAAAGTCACTATCAAAACGGATCAAGCCTAAGTGGACATGTTTCGCATAAAGATGTTCCAGGTGTTGAATTGTCAACTGGGTCTTTAGGGCATGGGCTTGGTGTTGGAGCTGGAATGGCCTACGCTGCGAAGCTAGATGGTGGATCACACAAAGTGTTTGTTTTAATGTCCGATGGGGAATGTGATGAGGGATCCAATTGGGAAGCGATTTTATTTGCTGCGCATCATCATCTTTCAAATTTAACAGTCATTGTTGATTATAACAAATTACAGAGTTTAAAAAGCCCAGAAGAAACTTTGCGCTTAGAGCCGTTTCTGGATAAATGGAAGGCTTTTGGGTGGAGTGCTGTTGAGGTGGATGGCCACAGCTATGAAGAGTTGATAGGCGCTCTGTCAGAGAATAACCAAGGGAAACCTCTTTGTGTGATAGCTAACACCACTAAAGGAAAAGGAATTTCATTCATGGAAAACTCAGTCTTATGGCATTATCGATCACCTCAAGGTGAAGAGTTTAAAAGTGCTCAAAAGGAACTGGATGATGCGTGATGCGTTTATCAGAGAATTACTAAGTCTGGCAGAAATGGATTCAAATGTCATTTTGATCACTGCTGATCTTGGATTTGGTATCTTTGAAGAGTTTCAAGACAGGTTCCCAAACCAATTTTTAAATGTAGGGGTTGCTGAACAGAATATGACGATGGTTGCGGCTGGCATGGCAAAGGAAGGTAAGACAGTGTTTACTTATTCTATTGGTAATTTCCCAACGCTTCGCTGCCTTGAGCAAATACGAATCGACGTTTGTTATCATTTGCTAAACGTTAACATAATCTGCAGTGGGGGAGGCTTTTCCTATGGACAGCTAGGCATGTCACACCATGCTACTGAAGATTTAAGTATCATGCGCGCATTACCCAATATGGTAGTGGTGGCTCCTAGCTCTGTCAGTGAGGTCAGAGGTGCTATGCAGGCGTTGTATAAGTTACCTGGACCGTCATATCTGCGGTTAGACAAATCTAAAACTGATTGTGATACTGCAAAAACTTCGTTTCAGCTTGGAAAGGCAGAACAAGTACGGGATGGTTATGGGGTAACACTTGTTGGTTGTGGAGGCATAGTACAAGAACTAGTAGTGGCGGCAAATGTTTTAAAATTTGAAGGCATTGACTGCAGAATTCTCTCTATGGCTTCAGTGAAACCAATCGACGGCAATGCTTTAAGAATCGCTGCTCAGGAAACAAGAGGTATTATAACTCTTGAAGAAAATAATATTATTGGTGGTTTGGGAAGTGCAGTCGCAGAAGTTTGCCTTGAGTCTAATATACGCCCCCATTTCTTTAAGCGTATTGGCTTGAATGATACATACTCTAGTGTTGTTGGTGATCAATATTATTTGCGTGATCACTATGGGATGAGCTCCCAGCATATTATCCAGGCAGTAAGAAAGCTATGGAATGAAAGTATTCTATAAAAAGGATACCTTTCGGATTTATTTTAATGCTAGTTTTTAAGACTTTAGTAATAGGCTAAGGTTCTTTGAGAAGCATTGCTATGGAGGGAGTTTTGATATCACTTTAGGTTTCCCTAGCCCTGCTCATTTCGGTGTCTATATCATTGAGTAATTAGCTGGTTATTTCACGAAGCGATAGAATAACTTTCGGTAGCATAGCTGTCGTTTATATCGTGGACTTCTTTACTTTGCCATTATCTTTTGTGAATAAAAAATTACCAAAAGGATAGCTGCTAGGGATTAAATATTACTCTCATTTGATAATGTAGCTTGATTTTATTCTCAAACAATGGTTCAGGTTAAGAATAAAGGTTAAAACAGCGGCGTATTTCATTATTGGGTTTATGCTTATTAAACACAGATTTGGACTAATTCACAGATACTGATTATTAGTGGGTCAAGTAATGTGATGTAATTCCCTTAAATAAAGATTAGCTAGAACGAACATGACAGAAGGTAACTTAATGCAAAGTTTTTTCAAAGGTATCCTTGCGATGCCTAGGCCATTAAAGCGAAGCATTCTTATTGTTGCAGATATGGTATTACTTGTTGGCTCCCTTTGGTTATCGTTTTCACTCCGCTTAGACAATTGGTACTGGCCTCGTGGAGGAGTGAATAATCCAATAGTGTTGGTGGTACTATTTGCTCCTCTATTCGCTGTGCCTGTGTTTGCTCATTTTGGGCTTTATAGAGCTATTATTCGATACATAGGTATGAGGGCAGCATGGTCTATTATAAAGGCTGTTATGGTTTATGCTTCATTTTTTGGTCTGGTTGTTTTTTTAAGTGGTGTGCAGGGGATTCCCCGGTCTGTTGTGCCCATTAATGCGATGGTAGCCATTTTAGCTGTCGGTGGTTCTCGTATGTTTGCGCGCTGGTCTCTGCGTAAGATTGAAGATTCAGTTCTTACCAGAAGTTCGGGGGTGGGTATAGGTGTGCGCAAACAGTCGAGAGTGTTGATTTTTGGTGCAGGTTCTGCAGGACGACAATTGGCCGTTGGTTTGGCGCAAAGCCGAGAATTGATCTTACTGGGTTTTGTGGACGATGGTGTTGAGCTTCATGGACGAGATTTGATGGGTGTACCCATAATTTCTGAAAAAAAGTTACAAAATTTTGTCGTTGAGCATAAAATTAATGACATATTGCTTGCAATGCCTTCCATTACTCGTAAGGAGCGAAGTGCGATAATAGAGCGACTGCGTCACTTAAAAATACGTATCCGCACTTTGCCAGGATTGATTGCTATGGCTCAAGGGAAAGTTGATTATGCAGATTTACACGACTTGGATATCAATGATTTATTAGCACGAGAACCTGCAGAGCCAGACGAAGTTATGCTACAAGAGCAGGTTAAAGATAAAGTCGTTATGGTGACTGGCGCAGGAGGAAGTATTGGTAGCGAACTTTGTAGGCAAATATTGCAGCGCAAACCAAAGGTATTACTGTTATTCGAGTTAAGTGAGTTTGCGCTTTATACCTTGCACAATGAATTACTTGATACTCTTCATTATTTTACGAATCAACAGCTGAACAGAAGTTCTGTCATGCTATTGCCAACTATAATTCCGTTGCTGGGTTCAGTAGTGGATGAAAACCGCGTTAGCGATGTCATCCTCACATGGCAACCTAACATAATTTACCATGCCGCGGCGGTAAAGCATGTGCCCATTGTTGAACACAATATAGCCGAATGTGTAAAAAATAATGTCTTAGGTACTTTAGTGATGGCTAAAGTAGCTATAGAGCGGCAGGTGGACCGATTTATACTGATTAGCACTGATAAAGCAGTTAATCCTACTAATGCCATGGGTGCTAGTAAGCGTTGCTGTGAGCTAATTCTGCAAGCATTAGCTGCGGAACAGAGCCCTTCATTCGAACCTATGTGGGATGGCAAGCCTTCTGTAAATATAGCCTGTACTACTCAATTAGCGATGGTTCGTTTTGGCAATGTGCTCGGTTCCTCTGGTTCTGTGGTGCCTTATTTCCGACAACAAATTGCTCAGGGTGGCCCCATTACCTTAACGCACCCAGATATTATCCGTTATTTCATGACTATTCCTGAAGCTGCTCAATTAGTCATGCAAACTGGAGCAATGGCAGGCACTTCTGAAAAGGACATTGGTGCTGGCATGAGGGATTATAAGGTTAAAAGTGGCGCGGAAGTATACGTTCTGGATATGGGTGCCCCAGTTAAAATAATTGACTTGGCACACAGAATGGTTGAGCTGTCTGGATTCCAAGTGAAGGAAGAAAGCTCATCAGAGGGAGACATTGCTATTGAGGTGATTGGCTTACGCCCAGGTGAAAAACTTTATGAAGAACTGCTCATTGGTAAAAACCCACAAGCGACTAAACATCCACGAATTATGAAAGCTAATGAAAAATTCTCCCCATGGGCAAAGTTAGAACCCATGATCACTACCTTGAGAATAGCAGCAATAAACGGTGATGTGACAATGATAATTAAAATGTTACAACTACTGGTGCCTGAATATCAACCTGATGAGAAATTAGTCGATTGGGTATTTAGTGAACAATTAGCTCAATCAAAAAAGTTGGAATGATAAAAGAACTCAAATGTGCTCACTAAATGTTTGTGGCTAAGTCATCTAACAATTCTTGAGCATAGGTGCAGACGATTGAATAAATCCGGCTAATAAAGGCGCAGTGTTTGTACTAGATTATTTAGTGTTACTGGCTCTGCTGCCACACTTTGATCTGGCGGGTGCTGCTTGATTTTCATACTATTCCAAAACGGAACTGGCCTATGAAATTAAAGCTGTAATTTGCTATTATAACGTTTTGTATTACTGAGTATTAAATTAAGTGAAAACTGCCCTCATAACAGGTGTTACTGGTCAAGATGGTGCCTATCTTGCGGAATTTCTTTTGCAAAAAGGCTATGTGGTTCACGGCGTTAAACGCCGTTCCTCTCTTTTTAATACGGCTCGTATCGATCGCTTGATCGAAGCCTCTTCTCGTGGTGAATGTGAGTTTTATTTTCATCATGGAGACATGACGGATTCTTCGAGTCTTTTCCACATTGTTCAAAAAACCCAACCTGATGAAATTTACAACTTGGCGGCCCAGTCTCATGTGGCGGTTTCTTTTGAGGAGCCTGAATACACAGCCAATGCCGATGGCACAGGGGTATTGCGTATATTGGAGGCGATTCGGAGTTTGGGGTTAGAGAAAAAAACACGTTTTTATCAAGCATCTACGTCTGAGCTTTTTGGCAAGGTGCAGGAAGTGCCACAAACTGAAAAAACACCGTTTTACCCTCGTAGTCCTTATGCGGTGGCAAAGATGTATGCCTATTGGATTACAGTAAACTACCGCGAAGCTTACGGCATGTATGCCTGTAACGGCATTCTGTTTAACCACGAATCGCCATTGCGTGGTGAAACCTTTGTAACCCGCAAGATTACCCGTGCCTTAGCCCGCATTAGCCTTGGCACGCTAGATTGTTTGTACTTGGGTAATATGGATGCCAAACGCGATTGGGGTCATGCTAAAGACTATGTGCGTATGCAGTGGCTCATGTTGCAGCAAGAAGAGGCTGATGACTTTGTGATTGCCACAGGTGAACAATACAGCGTGCGCGAGTTTGTAGAAATTGGCTGTAAAAAGTTAGGCATGAGTGTGACGTGGCAAGGCGCAGGAGTTGATGAAAAGGGCTATGATGCCAATGGCCAATGCATTGTTGCCGTAGACCCACAATATTTTCGCCCTACAGAAGTGGAAACGCTACTGGGTGATGCTAGCAAAGCCAAGCAACTGTTGGGCTGGGAGCCTGAGATTACGTTTGATGAGCTGGTGACAGAAATGGTTGAGTACGATTTGGCAGAAGCCAAAAACGAACAGATTACTGGTGTACTGCCGCGTTTGGTCAGTGAGCTCATATGAGTTTTGGCTTTGAGTTATTAGAGTCGAATAAAGTGTCAGGTGTTTATGCCATCACGCCCTCAATCGCCACCGATGAGCGTGGTGATATTTGGACCTCGTTTTTGAAGGATGATCTAGAAGCATTGCTGCCTAATAATTTAGCTTTTAAACACGACAAGTTTTCCCAATCTCATCACAATGTGCTGCGGGGCATTCATGGTGATTCCAAGTCTTGGAAATTAGTCACTTGCGTGTTTGGTGAAATTACTCAAGTGGTGGTGGATTTACGCAAAGGTTCACCCACCTACTTAAATTGGCAAAGTTATAAAATCAACAAAGCCCAGCAAAAAATGGTGCTCATACCCCCAGGTTGCGGTAATGCCTACTATGTTAGTAGTGAGCAGGCAGTGTATCATTACAAATTAGCTTATGATGGGGACTACATTGACGCGGCTGAACAGTTTTCTGTGCGTTGGAACGACCCTACTATTGGCATAGATTGGCCAGTGACAGAGCCTGTGTTGTCTGGGCGTGACTTAAAAGCACCTTTTGTCTAATTGAGGTGGGTACTTGAGTGCATAGGCGAGTAACAACATTTTATATAAAGAGAATATGATGATGAAAGAATATAAAGATGGCGAGCAATTATTAGCGCGCCACATCCCTGCTGCAGAAGCGTGGAAAGACGGGCTTAACTTTTTTTCTCAAGATGAGGAATATGTGCAAGTGGGCAGTTGGGGTTATGACACAGGTACCGCTTTAAAGCCCCATGTGCATAATCATGTACCACGTGAAGTCACGGTCACTCAGGAAGTGCTTTATGTGCGCTGTGGGGCCATAAAGGCACGTATTTTTGGTCTACAAGACCAACCCCTTGCTGAATTTAACGCCCATGAGGGTGATGTGGTAATCCTACTTCTCGGTGGCCATGGCTATGACATTATTGAGGATGGCACTCAGGTGTTGGAAATTAAAAATGGCCCTTACTTAGGCGCTGAAGTTGACAGAAGACGGATCTAATTGTGGCCAAAGAATTTATTATGCAAATGCGCCCTTGGTTTGGCGCAGAAGAAAAACAGGCCCTCATGGCCTATATGGACGAGGATGGCTTTTTAACTGAGTTTAAAAAGACAGAAGCCTTTGAGCAAAGTATAGCTCAGTTCACTGGCGCTAAGCATTGTGTGGTAGTGAATAATGGCACCATTAGCTTAACCCTAGCTGCTATGGCAGTAGGTGTAGAGGCTGGTGACGAGTTGATTGTGCCTAACTACACCATGATTGCCAGCCCTAACTCCCTGCGGATGTTTGGTGCAGTGCCGGTGTTTGTGGATGTTGAACCCAACACCCTGTGTTTAGACATAGCTTTAGTGGAAAAGGCCATTACGGCCAAAACCAAAGCCATTATGTTGGTGGTTGCTAATGGACGCGCGCCAAGTGCCGGTATTGAGGCTTTTCAAAGGCTTTGTGATGAGCATGGTCTTTTGCTAATTGAAGATGCTGCCCAAGGCTTGGGGAGTTATTACCCAGATGGCGCCCATACAGGTACTAAAGGCCTAGTAGGCAGCTTTTCTTTTTCTGCACCCAAGATTATATCCACAGGCCAAGGTGGCGCATTGGTGACGAATGATGATGGTGTAGCAGAACGATTAAGGCGCTTGAAAGATTTTGGCCGCGCTAGTGGCGGTAACGACATTCATGACAGCTTGGGTTTTAATTTTAAATTCACCGAATTACAGGCAGTGGTGGGTTTGTGCCAAATGGATAAGTTAGCAGACCGGGTTGTGTGCAAAAAACAAATCTGGCAGCAGTATGCAGATCAGTTAGCTAACTGCCCACAGGTAAAGCTCTTTGCCCACGACTTAAGCATTACCACGCCTTGGTTTATTGATGCCTTGGTTGAGCAGCGAGAGGCATTATCTGCCTTCTTAAAGACCGAATTGATAGGCACCCGCGTAATGTACCCGCCTATTCACCAGCAAAAGGTTTATGATCTTGCTGGAAATTACCCTGTGTCAGAAAATATTGGGGTCAATGGCTTGTGGTTGCCCTCGTCTAATCAATTAACAGACGCTGATATCACTCGTATATGTGATGCGGTGAAGGCCTTCTACGCTTAAATGACTGTTTTAAAAACGCCTTTGGTTTTTGCTCCGGTGGTTATGTCTGGGGGTGTGGGAAGCCGCTTGTGGCCTTTGTCTCGCGCATCCTACCCTAAGCAATATCAGGTGCTCGTGAACAACCATCACCAACACACCATGTTGCAGCAGACGTTTGCGCGCTTGCATGGGCTAAACCAAGTTAATGGTCAGCTCATTTGTAATCAGGATCACCGTTTTTTGGCCGCAGAACAGTTGCGTAGTATAAGCCAAGGCGCCGATATAATATTAGAGCCCATGGGGCGTAATACTGCCCCTGCAGTCATTATCGCCGCATTGCGTTTACAGCAGATGCATAAAGACGAACCCATGTTGGTGTTGTCTGCTGATCATGATATTGCTGATGTGCCCGCTTTTCATGCCGCTTTAAGTTCAGCTCATGCATTAGCGGCCCAGGGTTTTATTGTAACCTTGGGCATTACGCCTAGCTTTGCTTGCATAGGTTATGGCTATATTCATTGTGGCGATGCTGTGCTGAAGGGCTTTGGGGTAGAGAAATTTGTTGAAAAGCCTAATGCAGCTGTGGCCCGAGCTTATTTAGCTGCAGGTGATTATTTGTGGAACAGTGGCATGTTCATTGTTAAGCCCAGTGTGTTACTGGCAGAGGCTTTAACCTTTTGTCCTACTTTACTTAAGCAATGTCAAAATGCCCTCAATGGGTCTGCCAAAGATTTAGATTTTATGCGTTTACCCGTTGCTGAATTTGAGCAGTGCGAAAGCATCTCCATAGATTATGCCATTATGGAGAAGACTCAAAAAGCTGTGGTTGTGCCAGTGGCTTGTGGTTGGAGTGATGTGGGTGATTTGCAGTCTCTTTGGCAAGCTAATGCGAAGGATGAATGTGGCAACGTTAAACAGGGTGATGTTTTGGCAATGGGTAGCCACAACTGTTTGCTTAAAGCTGATAGCCGTTTGCTGGCTGTGCTGGGTATGGAAGACATTGCCATTATTGAAACTAAAGACGCGGTGCTAGTAGCAAAGCTTAACCAAGCACAGCAGGTTAAAGAGCTAGTAGCCACGTTAGCTGGGCGCAACGAATTGAGTCATCAACGAGAGGTTTATCGCCCGTGGGGCAGTTATGACAGTGTTGATAGTGGCCCTAACTACCAAGTAAAGCGTATCAGTGTTAACCCTGGAGCACGATTAAGCCTGCAGCGGCATCAATTTCGTGCTGAACATTGGGTCGTCGTACAAGGCCAGGCTAAAGTGCATGTGGATGGGCAAGATCATCTACTTAATGCCAACGACTCTATTTACATCCCTAAGGGTGCAGTGCACTGTTTAGCCAATGAAACCCATGAGCCTCTGCATCTGGTAGAAGTTCAATCGGGTAGTTATTTGGGTGAAGACGACATTGAGCGGTTAGAGGATGTTTATGGGCGACATTAAACATACTGTTTACGTGCGTTTGTTGGGTGGTTTGGGTAACCAGCTGTTTCAATATGGCATGGGCCGTGCATTGGCAGATGCTAGAGACGCAGAACTGGTTTTGGACCCGCGCTTTATATTACGTAAGGGCTGCATTTCTGGGCTAGCTATCGATGAGTTTGCCATTAGAGCCCGTTATTTAACCGAGGCAGAAGGCACTCGTTTTAAAGAGCCTGTATGGAAATTAAGTCGCGCGTTAAGACGCCAAATTAACCCTTGGCTGGGTTACTATCACGAAACCGAGCATAGCTTTGATGCTGCAGCACTCGCCCAGATCAACGCGGTAATGTTGTCTGGCTTTTGGCAGTCTGAACGCTATTTTGCCAACCATGGGCACCAGTTGCGAACTGACTTGGTACTAAAAAACCCACTGCCATCAGCTGCGGTCAAGTTGGCTGTGCAGATGGCTAGTAGCCCAAGTGTGGCCATGCACGTGAGGCGAGGCGATTATTTAACAGACCCTAAAGCGTTAGTTAAGCACGGGGTAACCAGTGCCCACTATTATCAAATGGCGCTGCAGTTGATGATTGAAAAATTAGGCAACGTTGATCTGTATGTGTTTTCCGATGACCCCGACTGGGTGCGCACCAATATACAACATCCCAATATTATTTTTGTTTCGGACTTTGGTTTTTCTGCCGAGCAAGATCTGTGGCTCATTAGCGCATGCCAGCACCAAATTATTGCCAACAGTTCCTTCAGCTGGTGGGGAGCCTATTTGAATGATTATGCCAGTAAAATTATTGTTGCACCCCAACCTTGGTTTGATGCCAAGCATATAGCACAGCAAGATATTATCCCTGCTGATTGGAACACCTTGGCTAAGTCGTAGATGTTATGTTTCTTATCTGGGTGGAATGAGCCCATGGTCGTTGAGAAGTATATGGATAACATTGGGTATGTGAAAAATAGGGTAAAGTGAGCTTAAAACTTACTCCATACAAACATATGGAGACGCATAAAAAATTAAAGCTGAGATAATTGTGACTGATAACATATTTTTTAATAGGGCAGACCTAAAACATTGTGGCAGCAATGTTATCATTGGTAAAACGGCGAGAATCCGCTATCCAGAATTGGTGTCGATTGGTGATAATGTCATTATTGATGATTTCACCTACATTTCCACAAATTTAGATATATCATCTTTTGTGCATATTTCATCTGGCTGTTCGATTATTGGTGGACGCAACGCCATGGTATCTTTCGGCCACTTTAGTACTTTAGCGCCTAATGTGGTGCTAGCTGCTGGCAGTGATGACTATATTGCTGGCCTTGCTACTCCCATGGTAGCTGAAGAATTTAAGGGCGACGTAGAGATTGGTAGTATACACATAGGTGATCATTGCATTGTGGGTGCCAACTCCACCATTTTACCTAATGTAACTTTAGCCACTGGCGCCAGCGTAGGGGCTAATTGTTTAGTTAAGCATGACTTAGAAGGGTGGTGCTTGTATGCAGGCGCCCCAGTTCGCCGAATCAATCAGCGAAATGCTGAAAGAATTTTGGCATTAGAAAAACAATTTAGAAATAGTAGATAAATGGCGCCCATGCTCGGACATAGTGAAGAAATTAAAGTGGGTATATTACCCCATGACCTTAGGTACCAAGTAAAACTAGGCGGCGTGCCTCTAAAATTATTAGATTGGCCAGGGCAGGTTGCCCCAACAAGCGGCACTATAGCAGATTTGACTGCCAGGGATCATGTAGTGGTTTACCCGTCGTCTAAACGCCTATTGCGTAGATTTGGCCCCCTCAAGTGCAAAGTTGACTTGCTCATGTCTGAGCCGTTAGTCATCCATGGTAAGTATTATAAAAATATTTGGTTATTACGTCATAAATTCAACTGTATACTATGCCGATATGAAAAATATGCAGCTAGGTATGTCAATGTCATTCAGTTTGCTGTGGTTGAATCATGGGTAGATGGTAATCAGTTATCGTGGCCTCCAATAAAAAGACATAATTGTTCGCTCATCGCATCTGAAAAAACACACCTAGTGGGGCATAAGTTGCGCCATGCAGTGGTTGACTGGATCATTACTGTAAAAGCAGATGTGCATGTCATGGGCAGGGGCTACCAGCCCTTTGATTTAAAGCAAGATGGGTTGTTGGCTTATCACTACTCCATAGTAATTGAAAATGTTCCAGAACCTGATTGTTTTACTGAAAAGCTTTTAGATTGTATGTTGTGTGGCACTCTACCCATTTATTATGGGCCTAAAAATATCGGCAATTATTTTAATTTACAAGGTATAATCTGCTGCCAATCAATTACTGAGTTTCAATTAGCCATTGCAGCTAGTGTTGTTCCTCCCAGTCAGGTTCAGATTGTGGCTATGGAGGAGAATAGGCAAATTGCTTTGAGTTATAGCAATCTGAAGCAAAGATTGGTTGATATTATTAGACACAATGATGCTAGTGTAAGTGGCTAATATCAAGGTGCTCTTTTACTTTTCAGGTGATGGTTCAAGTTCACTATGACCTCTAAAAGTCTAATAAAACAAATGGGTGATGTTTATATGCATAAACACAATTTAATGTCAGGATGCATAGTTAATAACTTTAGTGTCTAAGTTTTTTTAAAGGAAGTTGATGTGAAGGTTTTGGTCTTAGGAGGCGCAGGATATATTGGGTCCCATATGGTGGCTTATTTACAGTCCCAAAATATTGCTTCTGTGGTAATTGATAACCTTTCAACGGGTTTTGCGAGCTCAGTGGCAGGTGTGCCGTTTTACCAAGGTGATTTTGCCAACCAAGAGCTATTGCAACAAGTATTTAATGAACATCAGATTGATGCTGTAATGCACTTTGCAGCGTCTAGTCAGGTTGGCGAGTCAGTGTTGCAACCGGAGAAATACTACTCCAATAATTTTTTCAAAACTCAAGTGTTGCTGAATATTATGCGCCAGCATCAAGTCATCAATATAGTGTTTTCGTCAACCGCAGCCGTATACGGTAGCCCAGAGCAAGCCCTGATTAATGAACAGCACCCTGTAACGCCTATTAATCCTTATGGCCGCTCTAAACTAGCTGTTGAATGGCTGCTGCAGGACTACGCTAGTGCCTATGGTATAAAGGCGGTTTGTTTGCGTTATTTCAATGCAGCGGGAGCAGCTATTGATGCCAGTAATGGGGAGCGGCATGACCCAGAAACACACCTGATTCCTCTAGTACTCCAAGTTTTGTCAGGTAGGCGTCAAGGTATTAAAATTTTTGGCACAGATTATGCGACTCCAGATGGCACCTGCATCAGGGACTATGTTCATATTTTGGATCTAGCCCAAGCTCATCTTTTGGCCTTGAGCTGGCTTCTTATTCAACCAAGTTGCATCTACAGAGCGTTTAATCTCGGTAATGGTGCTGGTTTTTCAGTACGTCAGGTCATTGCCACTGCCAAGGAAATCACGGGCCAGCATTTAAATGAAGAGCCCTCTGCAAGAAGAGTGGGAGACCCTGCTATTTTGGTCGCCAGTGCGGAACAAGCAAAGCAAGTGTTGGGCTGGCAGCCACAGTATACTCAATTGCAAGAAATCATAACCCACGCTTGGGCTTGGGAGCAAAAGTTGTCTGGTCTATGAGTACTGACGATGAGTTTGCATACTATGTGATTAATTTGGATCGTTCTAAGGAACGTTGGCAACGGATCAATGAGCATTTGCAGAGTATGGGTATAGGAGCTCAGCGAATCAGTGCTGTGTATGGAGCAGATTTACCAGACGAAGAAATAGCTCGCTATTACACCCCACATTTAAATCAAAAACAGTTTTTTATGTCGCTTAAACCTGCAGAAATCGGCTGCTTTATGTCTCATCTAAAGGTACTTAAATCTTTTGTTGAGCAAAGCGATAAGGCCTATGCAGTCATATTGGAAGACGATGTAGAGTTTATTGGTGATGTGCTAGCGTACCACGCGCAATGGTTGCAAGCAGTTCAGGGCGAAGAACCGGTAATGTTAAAACTTTTCTCTCGCCGTCAGGTATATGGCACAGTAGTACACACAAATCACAGCACAATAAAGCCTCATTTGGTGCCTTTGGGAACACAAGCGGCAGTATTAAACCGTTCTGCTGCTTATCAATTGTTAAAAGCTTGGAGCCAATTTGGAATGCCTGTTGATGTAGCATATCAGCATTTTTGGCAACATGGTGTTAGGGTGCTGGTCACTGTGGGTAACCATGTTAATGAAATTAGTGCCCAGCTAGGTGGGTCAAACATCGCTAACAAACAGGTGCTACCGCTAACATATAAGATCAAACGAGAGTTTAAACGTTCTTGGTTTCGACTGAAGCTAAAGCTTATTTCTATGTTTTATTATCTGACGAGCTAATCTATTTATAGTCTACAACGAGGCGCACAGCTTATATTGTAAACGCCTTATGAATTACTAAACGCTTGGTTATATGTTGGTTAGAGCTATCAATTCAAGGGAGATTCCCTATGATAATGATGGTTCAATGGAAGTAGTTAATTTGCTCGCTGGCATCATATGCAAGGTATAATAGAGAACTTTGATTAGTACTGAGTTTTAGGTGGCAGATAACGCTAAGCTCTCGTAAGAGTTAAAGATAGAAACATATCCAAAAAACGTTTTGGAAAAAATTAAAAGGGTTCAGTCAGCCCTACTTAAAGCAATGAGAAAAATTTAACCATGGAAGTATTTCGTTCTACAAACATACATATTGGGCTTTTTTGGCTAGTATCCCTGTTGACCATAGTTGTGCCTGCTGCCAGCGTCAATTACCCCGCTGCATTGTATTACGTGGCGGTTAGTTTGGTCGTTTTGGGGTTATGTGCGTTTATTGTGAGAACAGACCCGCAGCCCTTATCTAAACTAGAAAAGGTAATGATTTTTACTTGGTTATTTTATCCAGTTTTTACGGCGCTAGACTTTTGGCTCAGGACGGGTTGGCTTTGGACTCAATTCCAGGAGCCTAGCAGGTTCATTTTAGTGTTACCAATTTACCTTATGGTTAGGCGTTTTGGCTTGTCACAAAATGCCTTAAAATGGGGTGTTTTCATAGGTGCGATCGTTGCCGGATTTTGGGCATTTTATCAAAAGCAGGAATTGGGAATATCTCGTGCTCATGGAGGCACCTCTGGCCTCAAAGCTGCCTTTGGTGACATTAGTTTATTACTAGGCGTGATGTCTGTTGCGTTGTTTCAGCCTAATTGGAGTGAAGATAAACGGTGGTGGCTAGTCGTGCTGTTTTCTCTTTTATTAGGAGTGTTTGCATCGTTAGCTTCTGGCACCAAAGGTGGGTGGATTTCTGCACCTGTTTTTTGCTTGGTGATGGTGAGCCTTGCTCGTCATCCCACTTACACTAAGCGTTTTACATGTTTAGCCGTCATGGTTACAGGTGCAGTTTTAACGTGGTATTTTTCACCATTTATTCAGGCAAGGGTGGGTAATATCCCTCTTGCTATCATGACATATCTTGAAACTGGTCAGGTGACGGATGGTTCTGCTAGTATTCGTTTGGCTTTATGGCATGCCGCTACATTAGTGTTTCTTGACAATCCTTTGTTTGGGGTAGGCCCTAGTAACTTTGATGTGGCTAAACTGTCTTATATACAAGCCGGCTTGCTTCCTGAAATTGTTGGTCAGTTTAATGGTGCCCATAGTCAGTTTTTTGATACGTTACATGAATCAGGCATCTTTGGCCCCATTATGGTGTTCTCTATTTATGGTGCTTTTATTGTGTTTTGCCGTCAATATTTGGCTCAAAATAAAGCCTTAGCCACGGCAGGCATATTGCTAGCTGTGGGTTTTATGGATTTTGGTTTGGTAGAGATGATATGGGACATTAACAATGCTGGAGTTTTTTTCACGGTGATGATGGTGTTGATTGCTGGCCAGTTATCCTATGAACAAAAATTGAGGCAAGCTAGCCATTAGTTCGTTTGTGTGATGTTTTTTATGCTTGGAGTCAGTAATTCAGCGCCGGCTCTATTTAAATGGTTAGTGTCACTATAAAGTAATTTAGGTAACTGACTGGTCTCACACCAAACCCCATCTTTACATAGCAGCTTTGTGGGTTCAGCCCAAAATAGGTTTGCGTGGGTAAGCGCTCTAAATTTTGATAATGCCGCCGTATGATTTTGGTAAGCGGTCAGTGGGTAACGAAAATTCTCATTGTTAAGCTGGCCTAAGTTAGCCAGTTTTAAATAGCGGTTAGGGACATGCCATCCAGCTACTGGAATTTGATCAACCACCAGTACTTTTTTTCCTGTATTTAATAATTTTGATATATAGTCAATATAGCCATTAATGACAGCTTGTTCGCGCAGCCATGATCCTCTAGTTTTGTTGTTTATGTCTTGGTAGTAATAATTCAAGGCACCAGTTTCGTGGCCCCCCAAAGAATTATTAAATCCTTTCCCCGAAGCGTAAAGTGCCCACTGTGCGCTAACAATGATCCATTCCACCTTATCACTTTTAGTTAATAGATTAATAAACTCAAGGTTTTGTCTTGAGCATTGATTAGAATGCGTATTGGAGACATAAAAGCCGATCAGGGGTGGGCAACCAGGGTGTGTGCGCCATTCAAAACTTGTCAGTGGGGTTGAGAAAGCTGCCGATAAACTTGGCGCAATACTGGCTGCGTGGCTGTCTCCAGTTAATACGATTTTTGCTGTGAGGTCTGTGGTGGAGCAGGCTGGATAGTTGCACCCTTTCCATTGAAAGTTGTGTTGTGCTGCGGCTTTGTATTGTGCCAACTCATCTTGTTTATAACGCCCAGTAAACCCATCTGTTATGATGGTGCCCATACCAAATGCAAAAAAGCCGATGAGTATAGTTAAGCCAAGTAAGCAATGTTTTTTGCCAGAGGCTGCACTGGAGCTTCTCCTAAATGGTTGCTCAATATATTTCCATATGTAGTATGCAGCCGCAAAGCTGATTGCGCCTAATCCTAGCATTAAACTGAGCTTTGGCTCACCTAAACTTCGGTGTCTTGCAAATGCAAAAAGTGGTTGATGAACTAGGTATGCACTGTAGCTTATTAACCCTAGTTTCACTAACAGGCCGTTAGTGAGCAATTTGTTGGTGAGTGTGCCCTTGGTGGCAAACAGAATAATTAATGCTGTGCCTATTGTAGGCAGAAGGGCATAGACGCTAGGAAACGGCGTGTGTTTGTCAAATATGAATACGGCAATAACAATAAAAGCTAGGCCACACAGACTCAGTAGCCCATTAAGCTGAGGTTTTATCCAACGGGGCATGCTGCCTTTAAAGGCAGATATAGCCACCAACGAGCCAATAAGCAACTCCCAACCCCTGGTGGGAAGCAGATAAAAACCTGCTTTTGGATAGTTGTAAGCAGTCCATTGTGCAAAATATAAGCTCAATCCAGCTAAGATAAGCAAAGTCGGAGTCATCGCTTGCTTACGCACACGCCAAATCAAAGCGAGAAGTAATGGAAAAAACACATAATATTGTTCTTCCACCGCAAGGCTCCAAGTATGCAGCAAAGGCTTAAGCTCTACCTCAATGTCAAAGTAATTACTTTCACTGAGGAAGTATAAATTAGAAGAAAATATAGATACTGCGGCAAGGCTTTGAGCAAAATCGAGCATGTCCTTGGGGGGCAACCAAAACCATGCAAAGGGAATACATGCCAGAGCCACAAAAAAAAGCGCAGGTAATATTCTTCTGGCACGCCGCTGGTAAAAATTAACTAAGCTGTATGAGTTGTTGTTCAGTTCTTTGAGCAATATGGAGGTGATTAAATAACCACTGATGACAAAAAATACGTCTACTCCTACAAAACCACCGCCAAAAAGCGAGAAGCCTGCATGAAAAAGAATGACGGGGATTACGGCTAATGCTCTTAATCCATCTATTTCAGCGCGATAATGCAATAGCAGGCCTATGTTATTGGTTATTGAGTGGTGTAGGAGGAAAGAATGTTATCAGTATCTCATGACTAATTATAGACAAGTCTAAACCTTATCTGGATCATTGGTTGATCGTGTGGACGCGAGGCCTAGGCTTTATCAATTGAACTTTATCTTGGTCGATAAGCGTTCATGGTAATAATAGATAGCGAATTTTAAAAAGAATTCAATAGAGCCTATGGTGAGGGCAGATTCTATGTTGCCGGTAATCACAAAGGCGATGGCTGTGGTGGTGCAAGTGGCTGTGATTCTCCAGGATGTGGCTTTTAAAATGCTGCGTTTTTTACTTTCCAAGGGGTAATACCTAGTTGCATTGGCCGCTAACTACTGGCGACAAAATGTGGATTCAAGATATCTACTTTACCATATTGCATAGGACTGCCATCTACCTGAGTTACCTTGCCTCCCGCCCCTTCTAACACTGCTTGAGCAGCGGCGGTGTCCCATTCGCATGTGGGCGCTAGGCGCGGGTAGATATCGGCCTCACCCTCGGCAATGCGTAATAACTTCAAAGAACTGCCTGCCTGCACTAGGGTGGTGAGACCTAAGTTAGTGATAAAATCACGAGTGGCATCATTGAGGTGACTCTTACTAGCTACCACACGCTTGGGAGACTGGTGGGCTTGGGTTTGTAATGGCTCTATTGAGTCATCACGCAAACGCCACGCGCCTAATTGTTTGCCACCCCAGTAGAGCGTTTGATCAATGGGTGTAGACACAAAACCAAAGCTGGGTGCGTTATCTTCAATAAGAGCGAGGTTAACGGTAAACTGGCCATTGCGATTGATGAATTCCTTGGTGCCATCCAAAGGGTCAATGAGCCAATAACAGTTATGTGTTTGTGGCACTATTTGAGAGGCAGGGTCTTCTTCAGAAACGATGGCGATATGGGGGGTGAGCTTTGCTAAACCGTCGACTAATAAATAGTGCGCATCAAGGTCTGCCTTGGTGACCGGTGAGTCATCTTTTTTGGTTTCTATGCCAAAGTCGGCTGTTTTGTAGACCTGCATGATGGCTTCACCCGCTTGGTGAACTAACTGTTGCAGGGCCTTAAGTAGTTTGGGATCGGCTAAAATGGCTTGGGCTTGGTGCATTGGATACTCCTGTAAAGCGTTATAGGTCGAGCTGCGCTAACAACTGATCAGCGAGTTGTTCGGGTGAAGTTTCGGCAGTACTCAAGGTGAATTCTGGGTGTTCTGGGGCTTCATAGGGGCTGTTAATGCCGGTGAAGTTGGGGATCTCCCCCTTACGGGCCTTTTTATACAGACCCTTGGTATCACGTTGCTCTGCAATCTCTAGGGGCGTATCGACGTATATTTCAATGAACTCATCGGCTTCGAAGCGAGAGCGTGCGACTTCACGCTCTGCTATGAAGGGTGAAATGAACGCTGTGAGTACCACTAAGCCAGCATCAACCATAAGATGAGCCACTTCAGTAATGCGACGAATATTTTCAATGCGGTCGGCGTCAGTAAAGCCCAAATCTTTGTTGAGCCCATGGCGCACGTTATCACCATCTAAAATATAGGTACGAATGCCCTGTTGGTGCAACTTTTGTTCTACGATATCAGCAATAGTTGACTTGCCCGAGCCACTTAAGCCCGTAAACCACAAAACCTTGCCTCGGTGGCCATTAAGTTTGTGGCGCAGGGGCTTATTGATGCTTAGGTTTTGCAGGTGCACGTTAGCTGCGCGGCGTAAGGCATAGTTGATCATGCCAGCAGCCACTGTGGTGTTGCTAAAGCGGTCTACCAAGATAAACCCACCCAAAGGGCGGCATTGTTGATAAAGCTCATAGGCTACGGGTTTATCAAGGCTTAGCTTGGCCACCACAATGTCGTTTAACTCTAAGCTGCGTGTGGGGCTTGTTTGTAGGGTATTGACGTTGGTTTTGTGTTTAATCTCAGTGATCTGAGCATTAACCCAGTTGCTGCCAATCTGCATGCCATAGCTGCGGCCAATAAAGCCTTGTTCTTCCGTCATCCACACTAAGTCGACTTCAAACTGATCTGACACTTCGCAGGGGTCCTGGGCACTGACGATCATGTCCCCGCGTGAGGCGTCAATTTCTTTGTCTAGGGTGAGGGTCACAGCTTGGCCACATTGGGCTTGATCAAGGCTTTGTTCAAATAAAATAATCTCTGCAACCTTTGCTTTTGCGCCACTGGGCAGCACCCGTACTTCGTCGCCTGGTTTGACCGTGCCTGCAGCGATAGTACCCGAAAAACCTCTAAAATTAAGATGGGGGCGGTTCACCCATTGCACGGGGAAACGCAGGCCATGGTCATTGGCTAGATTGGGAATGGGCGCTGTTTCCAGTATGGCCATGAGTGTAGGACCACGGAACCACGACATGTGCGGCGAACGGTTCACCACATTGTCACCCTTGAGGGCCGATATGGGGATGGGGGTAATGGTGAAGAATTTTAATTGGCTGGCAAATGACTCAAAATCAGCGTGGATCTGGTGAAATACACTTTCGTTATAACCGATTAAGTCCATTTTGTTAATGGCCAGCACCACTTGTTTGATACCCAATAAAGAGCAAATAAACGCATGGCGCTTAGTTTGTTCAATCACGCCTTTACGGGCATCAATTAAGATTACAGCAAGGTCTGCATTAGAAGCCCCAGTGACCATGTTGCGGGTATATTGTTCGTGTCCTGGGGTGTCGGCGACAATAAACTTACGTTTGTCCGTATTAAAAAAGCGATAGGCCACATCAATGGTAATGCCTTGTTCGCGCTCAGCTGCTAGGCCATCTACCAATAAGGCAAAGTCGATATCACCACCTTGGGTGCCATAGGTTATAGATTCTTGCTTAAGACTAGCCACCTGATCATCAAAAATACACTTAGCTTCATACAGTAAGCAGCCGATGAGGGTGCTTTTACCATCATCTACACTGCCGCAGGTGATAAAACGTAATAAATCTAGGTCGTTCTGTTGTTGCATGAACTCTTCCATAGCTTCACTTGTGTTAAGTGAAGTGCTGAGTTCTTTGCTGCCGGCAGACACAGTTTTGTTTGCCATTAGAAATAGCCCTCTTGTTTCTTCTTTTCCATAGACGCGCTGCCATCACTGTCAATGGCTCGTCCTTGGCGTTCACTGGTGCGAGCTTTTAACAACTCTAGAATAATTTCTTCAAGGGTGCTGGCTTCAGACGCAATAGCACCTGTTAATGGGTAGCACCCAAGGGTACGAAAGCGCACATTTTTGATCTGAATTTTTTCACCGGGTAATAATTTCAAACGCTCGTCATCCACCATCATGAGCATATTATTACGTTCAATCACAGGGCGCATCTGCGCGTAATAAAGGGGCACAATGGGGATGTTTTCGCGATAGATATATTGCCAAATATCTAATTCAGTCCAATTTGAGATAGGGAACACACGAATGCTTTCACCTGGATGTTTATGA